>WLWH01001707.1_pt1 | contig 13704 bp, 7 predicted proteins | sample 6712741 | NCBI WGS metagenome assembly WLWH01 (sample SAMN12718694, study PRJNA515312) | sponge metagenome | isolation source: marine sponge | host: Mycale hentscheli | place: New Zealand: South Island, Marlborough, Capsize Point | collected 2003-05-01 | reverse complement strand
GAGTAGGTACTGAAATGATAGATTATTTAGAAGAGCAAGAAACTTTACTTGCTATGTATAAAAGAAATAATGATTCAGAAAACGCTAAGATAGCTGAAAACAATATATTTAAAACTAATTTAGCTTATGGTAAGTTGACGCAAGTTATTAAAGAAACTCCAGACGCTCTTAAAACCTACAGTGAAGATTCTTTAGCATCAAACAACGGAAAACCAGGTGGTATAGCACTTTCTGGTGCTGGAAAGCAGAACAACCAATACTGGTTTGGTTTTTCGGCTTATCAAGGTTCTTCAGCTGGTAGCTCTTCAAGTTTAATATGGGACAAAGACAGCGATGAAAAAGACTTGTCTATGGTTCTTAACAGTAAAGAAATACAACAAAATAAAAATTTATTTACAGAAGATGAAGAGTTTGAAGGTATAGTTGTAGATCCTTTAAATTTTTTACAGTCCGATCCAGGCAGAATACCAGATATTAAAACAACAGGCGTTCAAATACTTGGTGCTAAGACTGATGACAATCCAAACGGGGTAAACTTAGTTGGTAAAAATGGGCAAGTTAATGATCTTAATTTTTATGACACTTCAAGTCCAAAGAAAATAACAAGAAAAGCAGGTAAGGTTTATGTTCAGTATAATTATAACGAAACAGCTCTTGTTGATAGATACCAAAAATCTGTTACAGATAATTTAGTTACACCATTTACTACAAGTCCAGATGTCAGTAGAATAAACGCTATAAGTAACAACGTGTTTAATTATGAAATGATTCCAGATGCTGATGCTGCTAACGAAAACGGTAGTCCATTTAGCGTAAATGATCAAACTAAATTTCAAGATAGCACGCTTTCTTACGTACGTGGATTAGTTCCTCCGCCAAAAGAATTTGTATTTGACGAAGCGGAATACGATGGTATTATAGAGCAAACAGCTACAGAAAGAAAAGAAGCTAAACAAGCTGGTCAAGAAAAAATTAACATACAAGAAATAGAAAAATTAAAAATACCTACAATATCAGATCCTATTAGAGATAGGTTTGCTATAGCTGGTGTTAAACCTAAAATAAATCTTAAACAAACTAATGAGCTGCTAAGACAAAAAGGTTTCTCAACTAAAATGGACGTTACAGACGAAGAAGGAAAAATAACAGTAATAAAAGTTACATCAGATTTATCTGGTAAAGGACGCAATATTCAAATAACAAAAGATACAGATCCTGATACTGTAAAAGATTTATTAAAACAAGTTGTAACAGGTCAAAGACCACTGCCAATAAAAAAATAATATATTATGTTTAAATTAAATGGAACTGAATATTCATTAGAAGAAGTTACTTCAGCTGCTGAAAGTTCTAATCTTTCTGTTGATGAATATGTAAACGAATTTGGTTTGGAAACTGTAGAAGTTACAGACGAAACACAAACAACCCCAAATGAGGGAAAGACAAACGGTGCTGTGGAAACGGATGCGGCTGTAGCACCAGTAACAACTCCAAGCAGAGCATCCATGATTGTAGATGCTCAACCAGAGAGTACGGAATCAGACTCGGTAGACATTTCTTTGGAATCACAACCAAGGCGTAGTATAAGAGCTCAAGGTAGACAAAATCAAATTGAAAAAAATAAAGAAAATAAAAAACAAGAGGCTAGGTTAGCAACTAAAGAAATACAAACAGCGCAAGAAAATATACCTCAAAAAGATATACAATCGCAGCAAGCAAACATATATTTTGATTTACCAAGTATAGCCCCTAGAGATAAAATGGATTATGTCTATCAAGGTGCTTATGGTATGGGCCAATCTTCTAAGCCTATGTTTGAATCTGATGAAGATTATACTACTTATTTAAAGGATAAGCTAGGTGATAAGTATAATCAATATTTAGAGTTTAATAAAACAGGTTCTATAACGCCTAATGGTACTCAAGAAAATGAAGACGAATTAAGATCGTTACAAGTAGATGCTAGAAATCAAATATCTGCTAAAATAAGTAATGACATGCTGTATAATGTTCCTGAAGATGTGCAGCAGTATATGACATCAAGTCCTGTTTTTGCCAGTGGTAACACTCTGGAAGAACAAAAATTTGCTATAGATGAATTAGCAAACAACATAGGTCAAATGAGAGTCAACTATGCTGAAGGCGTTAAGGCTTATAATGAAAATGCTGTTCCATTAATAGATGAGATAAAATCTATAGATAACACTATAAAAGATTTAGGCGGAACTAATGAAGGTTTACAATTTTATGAAGCTGGTCAAGTAGGAGGTTTAGACTCTCCTAAACGTATACAGCAGTATAATGATTTAATAGAACAAAGAAATTCTTTATTAAACCAATATAATGAAGGAGGTTTCAATGTTTTATACGATGGTTTAATATCTCAAGAAAGAGTAATAAATCAAGAAGCTGAAAATTATATTAACTTAGTTAATACTAGTAGAAATAAAATAGTAGATTCTGAATTATTAAAAGAAGCTATATCGAAAGATTACTCTGCATCTGCTAGAGTTGGTAGATCTTTTGATGAGTTTTTTCTACAAAGTGGTAGAAACGTTTTAGATCTTAGCACTGAAATAGGTTTAGAAGCTTTTAAGTTTGCGTTAAAACCTGAGTATAGACCAGCTATAGACGATGTTATAAATGTTGTTCAGCAGAACAATAAAAATTATAACTTAGAAATGGATGCTAAAAGAAAGCAACTTCCAACAGCTCCAACGTTAGACGATATAGGTGAAAATAATATAGGATTTTTTGATTGGTTTTCTGTAGCCATGCAAGACAACTCTCCGACTATAGCTACTACTTTTATACCAGGTGGTTTAGCAGCTAAAGGTGCTGCTGGTGTTAAAGCAGCTTTTAAAACTGGAAGCTACGCTGCTAAAAAAGCCGCGTTACAAAACCAAAAAAAGCTTTGGTTGGCTGGTAAAAGAACATTACAAACAGCTTTCTTTGTTGCTGAAACAGGTGGTCAATATGGTAGGCTGCAAACAGAAGAAGGTGATAGAGAACAACAAATATCTTTATTACAATCTCAACTAAACGATACTGAAAGCTTAGAAGATAGAACAAAAATTTATAATAAAATTGAAGAATTAAAATCTGTAGAAGATTATTCTTTATTTCAAAAAGCCTTTACTTCTTTTGGATATGGAACTACAGCTACACTAGCCGAAACTTTTGGTACTTTAAAGCTTATACAAGGCGGCAAAGCTTTAGCTAAAAACATAGGTACTCAAGCCGCTAAAAAAGAATTTTATTCTAAGCCATCTACATTTGCTGCTGGCATCATAAGTAAAGCAGTTCCTGGTCTAAGCCCTTTGGTTAAAGGTGTTGCTGTAGAAGAAATGGAAGAGACACTTACGCAAGTAAGTCACAACATGTTTGACGTGTTTGTTTTAGGTGAAGACAAAAATTTAATAGATGGTTTAGATAAAGATTTTTTTGCTAATGTAGCTGTTACTAGTTTTGGTATTATGTCTCCTAAGACTACTGGTAATGTTGTTAACATTATTAAAAATGAATTTAGAACTAAACAAGAAGTAGTAGATAATCAAAACTTAGCTGTAGAATTAATTGAATTAAACGAGGCTATACCTGCTAGTACAGAAGACGCTAAAGTTATAAGAGAAAGAAAAAGAAACATATTAGAAGAGCTTGCTTTAAATGATGCTGTCAGTCTTCATAAACTTAGGTATATGACACCTGTTCAAATAGAAGAGGTTGCGGATTTGAATAGACAAAAACGTAAGTTAAAAGAGCAAATGTTTTCTCTTGGTAGAACAGGTGAAAGATCTAAAGTTCAAGAGCAGAAGCAAGCTGAAATAAACAAAGAGCTTTCTGCTATAGAAAGAAAACAACAAGAGATTTTAAATTCAAAAGAAAGAGCTAATAGACAAAAAGCTAAACAAGTTTCTGAGGAATTAGGAGATAGCTTTGCTAATGCAGACGCTGCTTACTGGTATGGTTTCAATGATTTTTACAATGAAATAGCTATGGCCCAAATGGGTGATGGTGATTTTATAAGCGCTACTGCAGAAGTAAATAATGAATTAGGTATACCTATTTTAGATTATAAAAACCTAGACGAAGAGTTAAAAAAATATAATGAAACTGATAGAGCTGCTATTAAGCTTGCATTATTAGGTGAAAGAAACCCTGAAACAGGTGAGGTAATACAACCTGCTGTATATGCTATGCAGATTGGTAAGGATATTATAATAAATCAACCTCTTATAGATCAACAAATAGGTTTAGCGCCTACGAGCAGCGGCGCTAAATACGCTGCTCTGGCTCCTCTTGAAGAACTGTTTCACCTTAATAACAAAGGTAAGAAAATGAAATTCGATGGCGACGCTAAGCTTGCCGTTGATGAAGCTATTAAAGTATTAGAAAATAAACTAGAGCTAGGCGAAATATCTCAAGAAAACTTTAACGACTTAACTGAAAGGTTTAAACTTTATAAAGACGGTGAGACATTTGACGTGGAAGAACTCATAGCGCAGATGAACAACGCTGTTGCATTAGGCGATATAAAACTTAGTGATATATCTAGTACACCATCTTTAAAATCTTTTTTAAACGGAGCTATACGTAATGTATTTGGAGATCAAAGCTGGATGCTTAATCTTAAAACATCTGATGATGTGTTTAATTTTATTAAAAACTTTCAAGCTGATATTCAAGGACAAGTAAGTCTTCAACTACCAGACGAAGATGATTCTACAATCAAAGCTTCTAAAATATATCAAGAAATTGAAACGTTTAAAGATGATTTAATAAACGATCAAACTAAAAGTTCTACAGCTTTTTTAATTGCTGATAAATTAGAAAATGAAGTTGATCGTAGGTTAAAAATAGATGTTGATCCAGAGACTAAAGAAGATATAGTTAGAAACTTTTTATTTGATGACAAAAGAGGTTTGCTTGGGTTATTACAAAAATACGATCCAGCTAGAAACGAAAGTATAATGGGTTACTTAAATTCAACTACGCCTGGCGGTAAATTACTAGACGCTAGACTTATTGAGTTTTATGAAAATGATCCTAGATATAATCAAATAATTCAGTCAATTACAGATGAAGCTGTTCAACGTAAAGCCGAAAGAGTAACTTCAGAAGACATTACAGAGACAACCGCTGAAGATGTTACAGATAAACCTTTGGCTAAAAAACCTACTGAAACTGTAGTGTATAGTGACGAAATTTTAAGCAACGTAAACGCTGCCAATGTTGAGGTTTTAGAAAATAGAATTACAGAAGAAATACAAACCGCATTTGAAGGTAAAGATATATCTAGATTTAAAGAGTTAAAAGATATACCTGAAAACATAACACAATTATATGCTGACATGTTTGAGCTTTCAACCGTAGATGGTATAGTTGATTTTAAAAGAAACTTTCCTAAGCTAGATGAAGATGCTGTTAGAAAAATACGGACGTTTTTAAATAGAAATGCTGAAGATGATTTCCGTAGATTACCAAAAACAAAAGATGACAAGAAAAAAGCCACTGGTATAAAGCAGACTAAGCTTGGTAAAGTTATGTACGATGCTAACGATAATCTTGTTGGCACACTAAAGCAATACAAAGATATTCTTCAGGGTAAAAATATAACTCTTCCAGCTTACAATGGTGAGATGATTGAGTTTAATAGATTAGATAAAACCGGTAAAAAGCTACCACTATACAGAGACTCACAGCATTACAAAGCGGCGTTAAAGTTTCATATACAAAATCGTATAGCTGAAGATGTTATGCCTGATAAAGCTCAGAGATTAAGCGCTGGACTTAAGTTTAGTAAACAAGGTTTATTAGATGTTACACAAGCTAGAGATATCAATGCAGTACTAAAAATAGTAGGCATGGATAGCGCTAGCGTTCCTGATAGTAAAAGAGCTGATATACAAAAAGCTTTTGAAGATGCTATTAAAAAACACAAGCTTACTACTAATGTTTTTTTAGCAGGGGCTTTTGCTTTTAGCGGAGCTAAGTATAAAAGAAAAGCTGATGGCAACGTTTACTACGAGTTAACTAACGGTGAAGAAATAATAGGAGTAGCGAGACGTGATTCTGAGGGTAAGATTAGAAGAAATAAAAACGGTAAAAAATTATTTGACCAACCAACTGCAGAGCAAATTGTAAAACAATTCGGCGAAGGAGTTAAATTATTACCTGGAAAAGGTAGGTTGTATTATGGTGTTAATGATCCTGCTTATCAAACAGCTTTAGCTGAAGCTAAGAAAAACTCAGAAGGTAAAAACGAAGGAAAAGCTATAAGAGTAAACATTAATGCTGTTGACACAGACAAAGGAAAAGCTCAAGCAAAAATTAATATGCAGGTTCTTGATGATGTTGTAAGTCAATTAGATACAGCTATAAAAAACGGTATGCCTAAAGAATTAGCAGCTATGGTTATAGCTCAAGGTTACCAAGCAACAACTGGTCTTGTTAAAATAGCAGCACCATTTAGATATTTTTCTAAAAATCTACAATATGGCACTAGCGCTAAACAAAGAACAGGTGATAAATTTAGAGAAGAACACAATCCTCCAGCGTCTGTAGTTGGTGCTTCAATTATATACGGTTTTGCTACAAATAATACTAGCGAAATAATGGCTGATATTAAAAATAACTATTATCAAACTAAACTTTCTAAAGCTGATGATCAAAAACTAGATGAAGCGAAGTTAGACGCTACGTTACCTGTTGGAACAACTATAGCAGATAATCCTGCTATTAGATTTATTGAAGCTGGTATTGATCTTAATAGTATTGTTAATTACGAAACAGGTCAAACTATGGCTGAAGAACTAGGTGTTGCTTTAAAACCTAGTGATGTGAATGTTGATACTGTGTTTGATCAAAACCAAATACTTAAAACAGTATTAGACGGTGCTATAACCGCTAAAGAAGGTCAAAACTTATTAAATGAAATCGCTAAATTAAAATCTATACCTAAAGCTGGTATTGGTAATAATAACGAAAATAATACTATTAAGTTTAGTAAGCAAGTACCTAATCAAGAAATACTTGATAACCTAGGTAACGCAGATCAGGCTATGGCTAATGCTAGAAACCCTGAAGCACCTGTTAAAAAGATACGTGTGTTTGACTTTGATGATACGTTAGCTAGATCTAATAGTAATGTGTTATATGAAATGCCTGACGGTACAGAAGGATCGTTAAACGCTACGCAGTTTGCTGAAAGAGCTGGAGAGTTAGAAGCTCAAGGAGCTACGTTTGATTTTTCAGAGTTTAGTAAAGTAGTTGATGGTAAAAAAGGTCCTGTGTTTAAAGCTATAGAAAACATAGTTAAAGCTAGAGGCGCTGAAGATGTATTTATACTTACAGCTCGCCCTGCTAGCGCTGCTGGTCCTATCAAAGAATTTATGGATGCTCTTGGTGTTAACTTACCTATAGAAAACATTGTAGGTTTAGGCGATGGTAAAGCAGAGGCTAAAGCACGTTGGATGACGGGTAAAGCTGCTGAAGGTTACAATGACTTTTTCTTTGTAGATGATGCGTATAAAAATGTTAAAGCAGTTCAAGATGCATTAGATTTGTTTGATGTTAAATCTAAAACACAACAAGCTAAAATTAAGTTTAGTAAAGCATCTGATCTTGATAAAGGTTTTAATGACATACTAGAAAACAAAACCGGTATAGCATCTGAAAAAGAATACGGTAGAGTAAAAGCTGAAGTAGCTGGAGCTGGTAAAGGTAGATTAAATTTCTTTATACCACCGTCAGCTGAAGACTTTACAGGTTTATTATACGCTACGCTTAGTAAAGGCAAACTAGGTGATCAACAAATGGCATGGTATAAAACTCATTTGTTAAACCCATATGCTAGAGCTATGAATGAATTATCATCTGCTCGTATAGCTATGATGAATGATTATAAGTCATTAAAGAAACAATTAGAAATAGTACCAAAAGATTTACGTAAAAAAGTTCCAGGCGAACCATTCACCCGTGAGCAAGCTATACGTGTATACATATGGAATAAACAAGGTATGGATATACCTGGAATAAGTAAAAAAGATCAAGCTGATCTTAGTAAGTATGTAAGTGACAATGCTGAGCTACAGGTATTTGCTGATAGACTTATAGCTATACAAAAAGGTGATCAGTACGCTGGGCCTAAAGAAGGTTGGCCAGCTGGTACAATAACTACTGACATGCTTGAAGGTCTTAATACTACGAAACGAGCTAAGTATTTAGATCAGTGGCAGCAAAATGCAGATGTTATATTTTCTGAAAAGAATTTAAACAAACTTGAAGCTGCATATGGCAAACCATATCGTAAAGCTTTAGAGAATATGTTACAACGTATGAAGACTGGTCGTAACAGAAACTTCCAAGGTGATACGCTAACAGGTAGAGTTACTGATTGGCTTACAGGTAGTATTGGTACCATAATGTTCTTCAACACAAGATCAGCAATACTTCAAACTATATCTAGTATTAACTTTGTTAACTTCACTGATAACAATATACTGGCTGCGGGTAAAGCTTTTGCAAATCAGAAACAATACTGGTCTGACTTTATGACGCTTATGAACTCTGACTTTTTAAAAGAACGTCGCGGTGGTTTACGTATCAATGTTAATGAAGCTGATATTGCAGACATGGCAAAGAGAGGTGGAGCTAGAGGTGTTATAAATAAACTACTTGAGTTTGGTTTTACACCTACACAGATAGCAGATAGCTTTGCTATAGCATCTGGTGGCGCTACGTTTTATCGTAATAGAATAAAGTCTTTGAAAAAACAAGGTATGACAGATGCTGAAGCTGAAGCTCAAGCGTTTGTAGATTTTAGAGAGACAGCAGAAGAGTCACAACAGTCGTCAAGACCTGATAGAATATCAATGCAACAAGCCGGTCAATTAGGACGTCTTGTATTAGCTTTCGCTAACACGCCAGCTCAGTATGCTAGACTTATAAAGAAAGCTGCTAGCGATCTTAAGAATGGCAGGGGCGATGCTAAGACTAACATAAGTAAGATTATATACTACGGCGTAGCACAGAACTTATTGTTTAACGCTTTGCAGCAGGCTTTGTTTGCGTTTGCTTTTGATGAAGATGAAGAAGATACAGACGAGCAGCAGAAGAAATATGTTAGCATAGCTAACGGTATGATGGACTCACTGCTTAGAGGTATGGGGTTAGGCGGCGCTGTAGTTTCAGTAGGTAAAAACGCTATCAAACGTATTATAGATGAGATGGAAAAGAAACAACCTAAACTTGAAAAAGTAGGTTATGAACTTACTAAACTATCTCCACCTATATCTGCTAAGCTATCACGTGTAAACCAAGCCGCAAGGTCTTATCAATGGGATAAAAAAGATATGAAAGAAAAAGGTTGGAGCTTAGATAACCCAGCTTACCTAGCTAGCGCAAATGTTATAGCAGCTCTTACTAATATACCGCTTGACAGAGCTGTAAAGAAAACCAATAACGTAGTGCAAGCTACATCACAAGATTTAGAAACTTGGGAACGCTTAGCATTGTTAGGTGGTTGGCAAGACTGGGAAATCGGTGTTGACGAGGAAAAACCTAGTAATAAACCGCAACCTAGAAAAAGAAAAAAACGAATTAAAACTGAAAAATTTTAAGCATGGGATCACCACTATACGGAAAAATAAGCGGACCTTGTAAAGCCGCAGCAAAAAAGAAGTTTGAAGTATGGCCATCAGCATATGCCTCTGGTTGGGGTGTGCGTTGTACTAAAGCTGGTGGACCTGGTAAAATGGGGAAAAGTAAAAAGAAAAAGTAATGTACGTACAAAACTCACCGTTCCAGAAAAAATCTAAAATAAAAGGTGGTGGAACTAAAAAGGTTTGTCTACCTGCTTCAAAGGTAAGATCAATGAGCAAGGCTGAAAAGGATAAAGTAATTAGAGCTAAACGATCTGCAGCTGCTAAAGGAGATTATAAACGCTCTAGTAAATCAAACGTAAAAGGTGCTCGTAAGAAAGGAGCTACACTACGTGATTGGTTTGAAAAAGAAAATTGGATTAACGTTGCAACAGGAAAGCCATGCGGAGATTAATAGATAAATTACAAGCAGCTTGGAATAGCTTACTATATAAATTAATGTTTAAAAATTATAAGTAATGAAGTATTTTCAATATGAAGAGTTTGACTCACCTGATATACAAGGTAGTGGGCAGATGATGAGTAAAGAGTTGTTGAGTAAATTAGATATGATTCGTGAAGAGTTTGGTAAGTCGATACATATTAACTCTGGTTATCGCACTGAAGCTCACAATGAAAGTGTTGGTGGAAAACCTAAGTCATCTCACCTAAAAGGTTTAGCTGCAGATATAGCTTGTAGCGCTAGCAGAGACAGATTTAATCTTATAAACTTATTTGTTAAACACGGTATAACTAGAATAGGTGTTGCTAAAAGTTTTATACACATAGATATTGATCCCGATAAAGATCCTAATGTTATATGGACATATTAATAGGAACAAAATAAAAATGGGCGTACCATACCCAACAGTTCCTAATAAAGAAAGGGCCCTCAAACGAGAGCCCTTTTTTTTATCCGTCACAACTAAGACAGTCTGGATCCATAGCTCGTTGCGCTATATCACCACGTAATACAGATTCTGTTCGCATATAGTACAACGTTTTAATACCTTTCTTCCATGCATCTAAGTGAACTTGGTTAATCCACTTAGGTGATGCTTCACTTGGAAAAGCTAAGTTTAAACTAACAGACTGATCAATATATTGCTGTCGTATACCAGCTTGATTAACAAGCTCAAGTTGGTTTATTTCTTTAAAAGTTTTAAACACGTCTTTAACTTTATCATAACCTGACATATCTAAATCTTCTTGCTCAGACAGTTTAACTAGTCTACGGTTTACGTAACCCCAATCGTCTAGCTCAGCTACATCTTGTATGCTACCGCCATCTTCTAGAATTTTATCCCACGTTTCATTTGTATTAATACCAACTTTACGTAGTACTTTAGTTAGCTCTTTGTTCTTCCTAATGAACGTACCCTTCGCACTTTGTTCCGTGAAAACATTAGCGGCCCAAGGCTCAATACCAGGACTAACGTTACCGGCAAGCTTACTATTAGACACAGTAGGAGCAATAGCCCTAAGATGAGTGTTACGAAAGCCAGTGCCACGACACCAAAGAGGTTCACCATAAACTTCAGCAAGTGCTCTAGACGCTCGCTCACTTTCAATTTTAATTTGAGAAAATATACGTCTAGTTTGGAACTGTGCTTGTAGTCCTTCAAATGGTATTCCGTTTTGTTGGAGGTACGTATGCCAGCCCAATACTCCGAGGCCGAGCGCTCTGCCTTTTTCCGCAGATCTGACTGCGTTTCCAAAACCTTTGAGGCCTTTTGCTTTTTGAATAAACTCTTCAAGCACACCGTCCAAAAACCATATAGCATCGTAGATAAGGTTTGTATTTTTCCACTCTTCATATTTAGTTAGATTTAAACTAGACAAGCAACAAACAAAACTATGACTTTCATCTGTATGTAAAACAATTTCACTACAGATATTAGTCATATGTACTTTTAATGCGTTGTCTTTATAAGCTGCTGGATTTGCTTTGTTAGTGTTTCCTTTAAACAATATGTACGGTTCGCCAGTTGACTTTCGTTTTCTAAGTAGTTTACTCCATCGAGCTCTAGCATCCGAATCTCCTTGTTCAAGGCGTCGCATAAACTTATCACCAACAACTGCGCACTGATGAAGGTTAAGCGATTGTCTGTTAACGTCTCCTTTAGGTTCTCGTATTTCAAGCCACTCTTCAAAATCGTCGTGTTCAATGTTGATGTTGACGCTTGCAGCTCCGCGTCTAACCGATCCTTGATTTGTTGCAAGAATTGTTGAATCGTAGATCTTGCAGAAGGGTACAACTCCGTCTGATGTTCCATTTCCTGTGATTGTTGCGCCGGCGGGTCTGATCATGTTAATACCAATGCCAACTCCACCGCCGTGCTTAGCGAGCAACATCATTTCCAAGTTCTTACCACCAATATCATGTATGCTATCACCTACGTCTATTCCAAAACAACTTATTGGTAAACCTCTATCTGTACCTGTATTAGACAACACTGGGGACGCTAAGTTAAGCCAGCCTTTCCATATATAATCAAAGAAAGTTTCTGTTAACTCTGGCTTATATAAACGTTTAGCAACTGTACTTGCTACACGCATATAAGCATCACGCGGTGATTCCCATGGTAGTAAATATCCTCCTGCTATAGTTTTCTTATATACATCAGTATCGCCCCAAGCAGGATAGTCGACACCTTTTTTCCATTCGTTATTCCACATCATTTAAAAAATAGCAATGCGTATGCTATCATCACGTTTAAATTTACTATTACTAAGTTCCATTGCTTTGCAACCCAAACTTGTGGTGTGCAAAACAAACCAGCTAAAAAGTATATTACAATACCTGGAGTTTCAGGTAAAAGATGAGGAGCTGTTACAAAAAAACCAGTGCCCATATACCCTAATCTATTTGCTATACGCTCTTTAGCTGATAGTCTTTTATTGTGTACAAGTGATCTTAAAAACCTTTGTTTAAATCTATACTCACACTTTTTGCAAGTCTTCTTTTTGATCGTCAGGAATTTCGAGTTTGGCTTCTCCTTCAGACACTTGTTGCATCTCTTCATTTTTCTTTTTTAGTTTCTCAATAGCTTCATCGTAGTCAGGCATTTCTTTTATTGTCTGCAATGTACCCATTGATATTGTTTTTACGTTGTTCAACTCATTAATTAACTGCTGCAACACGTTAGTTACAGCAGCCATACGTTTTTCTAAGTTATCAACTCTACTTTGTTTTTGTCCCTTCATTTCTTTTTGTTAAATCGTCCCACATTTCATCTTCACTTAACAGACTACCAAATATCTTCGAAGTCTTCGCCTTCGTTAGCTTTCGAATAATCCGTCGGCCGTATTGCGAAAAAATCAGTATGAGTGTGCCCGCCGGTAAGATGATAGAACCAATCAAGATTACTCGCTGCATCCTTGTTAAACGCGAAGTGCGATGCAAGGTCAGTGTAACCAAGTTCAACCAGTTTTTCATTTGCTCTTTTCTTTATAAAGTGTTTTAAATCATTTGACTTAATGCCTTCAATGTCACCCATTTCAAACATCTTGTCTATATATTTAGTCTCTAGTTTAACCATTGTTTCTGCAGCTTCAACAATATCTTTTTTGCAAAGATCTTTTAGTTGATTATTCTCAGCACACATATCTCTAAATAGTTTACAACCCATACGGCTATGTAGCGACTCATCACGTACACTCCATTTCATTTGTTGTCCTATACCTTTCAATAAATTTCTTAATTGAAAAGAGTAGAGAACAGCAAAAGCAGAATATAAACTAACCCCTTCAGCAAAAGCACTGAACACAGCAAGAGACTTGCCAATACCAACAGAGCTTGTCCCGTCATAGCTAACCAAGTTATCGAACCTCGCAGCAGTTGCAGGCTCATGGAGAAAGGCTTCAAAATTTTCAAGACCAAGTGTTTCATTTAAATAACTGTATGCGACAGCATGTATTGTTTCTTGCGAACCAAACATCATTGCCATTTGTTGTATCTCGTGTTTTGGAAACCAAGATACCACTTTTTGGGTCCAATAATCGGACACTGCGCACTCTGTCTGAGCGAAGCCAAGTAAAATGTTTCCAACAAGATGTTTTT
>WLWH01001706.1_pt1 | contig 13706 bp, 13 predicted proteins | sample 6712741 | NCBI WGS metagenome assembly WLWH01 (sample SAMN12718694, study PRJNA515312) | sponge metagenome | isolation source: marine sponge | host: Mycale hentscheli | place: New Zealand: South Island, Marlborough, Capsize Point | collected 2003-05-01 | reverse complement strand
TAAAGGAGGTTATATAACACCGGTATATGGTCAAGGTAAATCTATAATGGATCAAATAGTAGCTACATCAGAAGGTGTTATAACAGCATCAAATAGAATGGAAGGTACTATAACATTTATGAATGGATCAACATTAAAGTTTCTTTCTTCAGATAATAGTGATAACATAAGAGGTTTTAGATTCACTCATTTAATAATAGATGAATGTGCCTTTATAAAAGAGCATAGTCTTAATACTGCTATCTTACCTACCTTAAACCCTAACGGTAAGAAATGTTTAATGGTATCAACACCTAAAGGTAAGAACTTCTTTCATAATTGGTACAATAAAGAAGGAGTAGTAGCTATGAAGTTTCCACTTACTGACTGTCCTTACATCAATCCTATCCTAATAGATGAAGCTAGAAAGAGTTTACCTCCTGACATTTTTAGACAAGAGTTTGAAGCAGAGTTTGTTGATTCGGCAAATGACGTGTTTGTGGGTGTAGAGAAGTGTGCAACTGTAACAAACTTTGACTCCGTCTCATCCAAAGAAGTCTATGTTGGTATAGATACCGGCCTGTCGGACGATAAATCGGTTTTAACAATAATTGATACCGTTGGGAGAGTCGTAAACGTACTATCAGACAACCACAATAACATCGTAACAATAGCCGATAAATTTGTATCTATGTTAAGTAGATATAAGGTCATAGGTGGTTATATAGAAGTAAATGGTATCGGCCGTGCGATGTATGATTTGATACAACCAAAGTCTCCTCGTATCCGTCCATTTAATACAACCCAGGATAATAAAACAGAGATGGTTAGAAAATTAATTCATGATATAGAGACTATGTCTATTGAATTACCTTCAAGAGAGTTACTACCACAGTTACATAAAGAGTTTTCTACCTATACCTATAAACTGTCTCAGACTGGAAAGCTGTCGTTTACACACAGTACTGGACAGCATGATGATTTTATTGATTCATTGATGCTTGCCAATTATAGTAGAAATCAATTCATTAAACGTAACCGTATAACTGTACCTCCTAAGTATGTTAAAAAAGAAAAACCTATGTTTGGTTCACTACCTAAGTAGGCCTTGTAAGGACTCGCGTGACAACATAAGACATAAAAAAAGCACCTGCCTTTCGATGATCAGTCTACTAAGTTATCAGATGCTTTATTAATACAAATTAATGTAAAGATAAGAACTATTCTACTATATACAAAAAAAAAGAGAATATTTCTATTCTCTCTCTTAATTAAATACTACTTACTATTAGTAAAATAGATTATAGTGTCCTTCAAAACTCTCTCTTAACTCTTTCTCTAGTTGATCTCTCTCCTGTTTAGTGAACTTACTGATAAACGTTTCAAAGTGTTTATAACATTCACTCTCTTCGAAGTTATTGACTAAGTATTCAGTCAAATCACTTATCTGAGTTTGAAAGACTAATCCTTTATTAACGTATTCTCTAACGTCTTCTACTGATTGATTAATTAATAGTTCTATTTTTTTCATTTCTTTTTATTTAATTTATACACATTATTTCAATGAACTTAATCATTATATATAATATAGTAATTTATTCTATAAAAAACAACTTATTTCTATATTATTTTGTTATACTACTATAACGAAAACTTGTGTGTAACTTCCCGACTTCACTAAACTATTTATAAGATATGAAGAAAAAATTTAATATTTCATTACCAGACTACTTAACTCTAGACATGTACACTAAGGTGTCTAAGAATGAAGGTACTGATATTAGTAAGCTAGTCACTACGGTAGCTGCATTACTAAAAATAGAAGAAAAAGATGTTAAGCTTTATCCTACTCAGTTAATTCAAGAGATATATAAAGACTTACAACAATTAGCTTTACCTAAAGAATCGTTTCACGCACTAGTTGAATATAACGGCACTCTATATGGTTATTCCGATATCCATAAAATGAACCTTGGTTGTTTCGTAGATATGGAAGAATACTGCAAAGACCTTGGTAATAATTTACATAAGATAGCAGCATTATTATACCGCCCGGTAGTAAAAAATAAATTTAAATCGTTAGAGTTTATAGTAAATCAAGGAATTAGAACTGCTTTAAAACAAGGAGTAGAAAATCCTTTTGAGTACTACGATATAGAAACATACGATTCAGAGAAAGTAGAAGAACGATGGGAAGAAATGAAAGACTTTCCTTCTCATATTTTATTAGGAGCTATTGGTTTTTTTTTGACAGTAGCAAGCATGTACTCGGCAGGTACAGCCTCTTCGAAACGAACGATAAGCAAGAAGATGGAAACCCTTCTGCAACTGTCGATGAAAGATCTGCTTTTAACACTCACTGGGGATGGTGGGCAACCATTCATAGATTATCTGAAACCGGTATCTTATCAATCACAGGAGATAAGTGTGTAACAGACGTTAACTTTATTACAGTGTTAAACTATTTAGAAATACAGAAAGACATCGATGAAGTTAACCAAAGAAAAGAAAGAATAGCAATGTCAAGACAAAAAATAAGATAATATGGCAAAAAGTAAAAAAAATACTATAGAAAAAGAATTAGTCTCTAACATAAAAGAAATGACAAATGATATAACATTACCAGTCAAAGATGAAATAGAGAGAGAGATGATCTTAGACTTAAGAGCGAAAGGGTTTGATACAAATCGTATTGCAGCAAGACTAGAGATACAAAAAAATATAGTAGAAAAAATATTAAATCAAGAATAATGGATACAATAATAGTAATAGTATTGCTTGTTGGTAGTTTAATCTACAACATGAAACAATACAAAGAATTAAATAGTTCTAAAAAACCATCAAAGAAATCAGCTTACAAGAAAAGCTGGGAGAATGGTGGTAAAAGAAAAGTTAACAACGACAAATAATGGCATTATACTCACCCAATCGTCTACATAATCTAACCTATCAAGAGATAATCAATCAGTTTTCTGATGCATGTACTGCTCATGAAGCTATAAATTCTTTTGATACTGGTACTATAGATTTTTTAGATGCCAATGCAGTAAATAAAAAATACCCTTATGTGTATTTAAGGCCAATTGTAAGTCAGGGTGTGGTAGATAAGATGAGAGGTTTAACATTTGAATTATATTCAATGGATGTACCTAAACTGTCAGATGAGTCGCCAGTAGAAACATTATCTAAGACTGAGATGTATATCTATGACTTAGTATCATATTTTGTTCAAGGTCCAGCTAACAGACAACAAATATATAACATCGACATGACTGCTTTAACACCAGTCAATGAAGCGTTTCAAGATAGAGTGTTTGGTTGGGTAGCTAATATAGACGTACTAACTCCATGGAAATGGGACTATTGTGATTTTCCTTCCTAATGAGTATACAAAAAGGATTACAGAGATTTGCTAAGACATGGGTTAAAAACATGCAATCAATAGTTCCTGTAAGAACAGGTACTCTTAAAAGATCAATTAAAAGTGTAGCCAGACCAGCTCCAGTAATAACTATGGAAGGTTATGGACAATTCGTAGATAGTGGACATCGTGCTTTTGGTAAAAAAGGTACAAAGGTTCCACCTAATCCACAACCAGATGGATTTATTAACCCATCAGCAGATAAAACATTTGAAGAAATGGAAGAAGCTTTACCAGAAGAAATCTACAAAGAAGTAGTGGTAGAGTTTGATCAAGTGTTCAATAAATTTAGAAATATAGGATAATGGCTTATACAATTAAATCACAACCAACAACACCTAACGCTACTTATACAAGTTTAGTATATAATGTTAGTAGTAGTAATGCTACCAACCCTCAGTATAACTATATTATGGATGTATATCTATCTGGTAGTTCTGATAGATTAGCTCGTATAAGACAATTTCCTAATCCAGTAAACGAAGCAGTTTTTGATCCATCTAGTATCTTTAACAATAACATAGATTACACTTTAAATTTTTATACTAGTCAACAATTAACCGACAATCACGTTAGAACGTTTAGTGTAGAGTTTGGAGAAGAGTATGGTACTTCATCTTCGTCTAGTTTAGCTGTTACTGCTTCTCTTGCACAAGACTTTATAGAAGTGTTTCCAGGACAAATAGACCCTAATAATGGTACTAGTTTTAACTGGCCTGATACTGGTTCAGTAAAAATACTGTCTGATAGACCTAATAATGTAAGAGTGATTGAACAATCAGAAGAAGTAATTTGTGTATATAATGGTTCAGCATCACCACAAAATGTTAACTTTAGTTATAACCCAGGAAGTGATTTTACAGTAAATGTACCAGCAGGAGAGTTTTACAGAGTAAGTTTTCCTTCTACTGCACCTTCTTCTGGTGAATGTCATGTAGACTTTGCAGGTAATGACCCATTTACTAGTTCTTATGCACCAAGATGTGAATACCCTGTATATAACTTTAACTTTATAAACAAGTACGGTATGTGGGATAACTTCTCAATTAACTTACCGGTTAGAGGTAATACTAGTGTCGGTAAAGAAAACTATGGTCAATCTTTTGTAGACTATTCCAATCAAGGAGCTTATGCTGTATCAAGAAGAGGAGAAACAAATTACAATAACAATTTAACAGATAACTTAACTATTTCTACAGATTGGTTATCTAAAGATGAAGCAGTTTGGTTATCACAAATGATAGAATCTGATGAGGTATACGTTCAAGTATTACCAGATGCAGTTACTTTTTACCCTATAGTAATTACCAATGCTTCTTACGTACAAAATACAGGCAGAAAAGATCAAAAGACGTTTATGTATGATATAACGTTTAGATATGCAAACCAAAGAAACGGTAGATAATGAATGTTATACTTAGAGTAGTCTATGATGGTGTTACCTATGATTTAGATATAAATCAAGATATACCTTTACGTGTTGATATTTCAAAAGTAGATAACTCTAAGATTGGTGCTGTTTATGGTGTTGGTTCTCAAACCTTTGACTTACCGGGTAGTAAAAAAAACAATAAGTTTTTTAAATATGCATTTAATGTAGGAGCAGATGATGTACCTGCTTTTTATAATACTATAGATGCATATGTAGTTTATGCAGGAGAGACATTATTAGAAGGAGAGTTACAGTTAAATGAAATTATAACAGATGCAGAAGGATATATTACCTACAAAGTACAGGTTTATGATACATCAATACAGTTTAACACAGCTATAAATGGTTTAGATATAAGAGATGCTGATTGGTCTGCTTATGACCATACATTAACAGCAAACAATATAACAGGTAGTTGGGTTGATCAAGGACCTTTAGCAGCACCTTATAGTGCTTCTATTTTTTATCCTATAGCTGATTATGGGTTTGATAATCCAGATCAAGCTGGTATTCTTTACCCAAGAGTTCAGTTTGGTAATATTAGTTCTAGTGCCACACCTTTAAACCTTGCACAGTTCTTACCTTCAATAAGATTAAAAGATACTCTTGATGTAATATTTGATCAAGTAGGATTTACTTATACTGGTAGTTTTCAACACACTGAAGGTTTTAATGACTTATACATTTTACCTAAACCTAAAGATGAATTAGGAGTTGGTGCAGGAGTTGCAAATACTTTTAATGCAAGAAAAACATTTTTACAGTTAGTTAATTCACCACAACCGGGTACACCTAATACATCAGCTTCAGTAGCTTTTCAAAATGAGGTAAGTGATCCAGGTAATAACTTTGCTTCTAATACTTATACTGTACCAGAAGATGGTCAATATAGTTTTAGTAGTACAGTACACTATTCAAGAGATTATGGATCTGATACTGTGGTAAGAGAAGGTTTAATAATAAAAAAGAATGGTTCAAATGTAGCTAATACTTTTTTTGAAGCAGATAGAAACGATCCATTAACTGGTAGTTTAGGAGTATCATTAACCAATCAAACTTATTCAGCTGGTGATACTATAGATATACTTTTTAGTTTAGATTACATAAGTGGTACAGATACTATTTCAGATAGCTACATTATATTTGGTTCTGATAATGGCTTTACTACTTTCTTTAGTTCAGATTTAGCTCCTACTACTTTTCAAGGTGCATCTGTTGATATGTCACAGCAATGGGAACCATTAACTAAAACTTTAGATGTACTAAAAGGTATTATAGATTTATTTAACTTAGTTATTATACCTGTTGAAGGAAGTAAAACACAATTAGAAATACATACGTTTGATGATTGGTTTAATTCTGGTACACAAGTAGATTGGACTCAGAAGTGGGATATGTCAGAAAGAAAGTCTATAACTCACCCAGTAATTGAACAACCTAAAAAATTATTATTTGACTACGAAGAAGATGAAGATAGAATTAGTAAGTTAGCTTTAGATAGTGATCCTAACTACCAATATGGTACTTTAGAGGTTATTGCTGACAATACTATTAGTCAAGGAGAAGAAGAGGTAGGTAGTTATTTTGGTCCTACAGTTTTAGCTTCTCAAACAACTGGAAGTAATTTAACTTTTGATCAAGGTAGTGATTTCTTCTTTCCTCATTTATATAAATTTGAAAACTCAGAACAAGAAGCATTTAAGTTTAAACCTAGAATAGGTTATAGGGTTGGTAATAGTTTACCAGGTACAATTTATATTGGTACTCAAGCTTCTAACATAGCTGTTACTGGTAATTATTATACTTTAGCTAACGTTCAAGATCTTAACGTAACTTCTACTACTAAAAATTTACATTTTAACACAACCTATACTTCTTATATACCGCAAGGGTATAATGTATCTGGTTCTTTATCTCAGTTTAACTCTAATTGGAAAACTTATATAGATAGTTTATATTGGGAAGATGGTAGAAAGGTAACATTAGATGTACAGTTCGGACAAAATGACTATAGAGATATAAAGTTAAATGATATAATCTTTATAAAAGATACTCAGTATAGAATAAATAAAATAAAAGGGTTTAACTTAACAAATGATGATATAGCAACAGTAGAGTTGTTAAAACTTTATCCTGCTTATGTTAATGCTCAAGTACCAACTTCAGTACCGGTAGTAAGTCCAACACCATCTTTAAGTCCAGGTACTAGTCCAACACCGACACCAACAATAACTGTAACAGCAACTTCAACACCTACTCCAACACCTACTATAAGTGTGAGTTTAACACCAGGTGTATCAGTAACGCCTACACCAACAATAAGTGTAAGTTTAACACCAGGAGTATCGGTAACACCTACAACAAGTGTAACGCCTACAGTTACTGTAACACCAACAGTTACTCCAACAGTTACTCCAACAGGTACACCAGTATTCACTAAAATATGGTTACATGCAATAGAGGGCAGTGGTGCTGGTAGTAGTGCAGTAGCTTGTGCTGGCACAACATCAGTAGCAGCTTATGTAGATTCAAGTATAGCAAACGTTGCAGCAATTGTTGATACTGATACGATCTATAGTAATACAGGGTTAACTAGTGCATGGAATGGAGGAACTCAATGGTATGGAGCAAGTAATATTCAAGGTCAGGTAGGAGCAGATTATGCATTCTTACTTAATTCAACAGGAGCACCGGATAACATAGACAGCATTGTTAATTGTAGTGCAAGTCCAACACCAACTGTAACACCAACTAACTCTAACCCGCCATTTACAAATATTGAGGTAAGAGAATGTGGTACTACTTCACCAACATATGACATTAGAGTAAATGGAGACTATAGTTCCGCAGGTAATATTGGTAGAGCATTAACTATTAGTTCTGGTGGTGGAACTGGAGCTTGTCCTACATTTGACGGCACTAAGTGTTGGGAGATAACAGCAGTAGCTCAAGGATTCTATAACTGTACAGCAACAGTATCTGCTACTTATTCAAGTTGTGGAGGTTGTACACCAGTTAGTCCAACGCCTACACCTACGATTTCAGTAAGTCCAAGTCAAGTAACGCCAACACCTACTCCTACTATAAGTGTTAGTGTATCTGTTACGCCTACAGTAAGTGTTTCACCAACTCCTTCACCTTCTGAAGCATTTGCTTACTTTACTTTAACAAATTGTGGTAGTGCAGGAGGAGCATATGATAGAGTAAGATCACCAAATGGAGGAGCTACAGCAGGAGATTCAGTATTAATGCCAGATGGTTGTTATCGAGTAGAAGATGAACTAGCACCAACTAATTCATTTGACTATATAAACTTCTATGCAGGTTGTACAGCTTGTGAGTCAGCTAATCCAACACCGACACCGACTCCTACAGTAAGTGTGACACCAACAATATCAGTAACGGCTAGTCCAGGAACTACACCTAGTCCAACACCTACTATAACTGTAACACCTACTGTTTCACCGAGTTTATCAGCTGGAGCTTGTAATGCTATTGACTTAGAATTTATAGCACAGGGTAGTATAACACCAGTACCATCATTTGCTTGTGCTAATTACGTTACATTCTATATTGACACTACAGACTTCTGTACAGCAACAACACTAGACAGACAAAGTGATTGTAATAGAGCAGGATTATCAGGATTCTATAACGATGGAACAGAGTATAGGTTCTGGGATGGAAGTTCGTTCCAAAATATTTGTACACCAACAGACTGTCCATAACATATAAACTAGAAACTATTTAATAATATGGCAACAAAGACTTATAATATCGACATTAACGTTCAGTCAAAGACTTTAGGACAGTTAGAAGACCAGTTAAGTGAGATTAACGAAGAGTTAAAACAGGTTGATAGAAATAGTCAAGCGTTTAAAGATCTTTCAAAGCAGGCTCAGGCTACTGAAAAGGAATTAGCTAAGGTTAACAAGCAAATCGAAGGATTTACTGCTGAGGATAAGTTTATGGCTGCAGATGGTGCTATCAAAGCTTTTTCTGGAGCATTACAGGGTGCAGTGGGAGTAATGGGTATGTTCGGTATAGAGGCAGAGGTATTTGGAGAGTTTGAGAAAAAAGCTGCTTCAGCTATAGCTTTAGGTATAGGTTTAAAAGATATCTCAGAAGGATATGGACAGTTAAGTAAGTCTTTTAAAGCTGCTACAGGGGCTCAATTAGGGTTTAATACTGCAACTTTACTTAACCCTTATATAGCGGCAGGAGCTGCAATAGTAGCTGTGATAGGTGCAATTGTAGTTCAGTTTGATAAATTTAGTAAGGTCTTAGAAGATGCTGGTTTAGGTACACTAGATTTAAGTGGTGCTTGGGTAAAATTTCAAGACTTTTTTGCAGGTGCAACAACAGCTATTGCTAAAAGTGCAGGTAAATTAGTTGCAGGTATGGCAGCGTTGTTTAGATTAGATTTTAAAGAAGCCGGTAAACAGTTAGGTGGTATAAATGTAAAAGAAGATTTTAATGAAGGAGTAATTACTAGAAGAACTGAAAGAATTCAAGATCAAGCTAAAAAAGATGCTGAGTCTTATGAGTTAACCAGACAAGAGGAATTAAAAAGACTACAGGCTGAATGGGCTTTTGAAGATGAGTTAGCAGAAGCTACATCTGAGTTTAGTGACTATTGGGCTGAAGAGGGTAAAAAGTCTGCAATGAGTTTTCAAGAGGCTTTTACTACTCAAATGAATGGTGGTGAAGATGAAGATCCTTTCCAGTTTATGCCTGAGTTTGTAGATACTGATTTCTTAGACGATATGGAGGATTTAGATGAATCACTAGCTAAGTATAGGGATGACCAAGAAAAAGCTTTACAGTTAGATGAATTAAGGAGACAGTCTAGGTTACAGTTGTTAGATGTAATTGAAGGGGCTACTAATCAAGAAACTGCAATTGGTAAAGCAGCATTTATAGCTAGACAAGCAATAATAATTTCAGAGATAGGTTTAGAGGCTAAAAAAATGGCTATAGATGCACAAATGGCAGCTACGGGAGCAGCTGTTGATGCTAATGCAGGTTTAGTAAAAACTATAGCATCTGCTCCATTTCCATTAAACGTAGCTTTAGGTGCAGCATACTTAGTGCAGGTAGGGAGTATATTAGCTAGTGTTAAAGATGCAGTAAGTGCAGCAGGAGGCACAGCAGCAGGAGTAGCGGTTACACCACCAAGTGCTCCGGCAATACCTCAAGAAATGTCAACAGCACCTGATATAAGCCCAGCACAGCCTATGGTACAGGCTTATGTAGTAGCAGGTGATACAAGATCAGCTAATGAGGCAGAAGCAAAAATACAAACAAGAAGAACATTTGGTTCATAACCTATTTAATAATATGAAAATAATCGAGTTAATTATAGACGAGTTAGACAAGATATCAGGATTTGATGCAGTCGCACTTGTAGAGTCACCAGCAATAGAGTCAGATTTTTATGCATTTAAAGACCAGGACTTAGATGAACTAATAACATATGAGCTTATAAAGCATTCTTTCAAAGATCAATTCGTAGAAAGAATATCTGGTGAAAGTAGAGATGACTATATGGGCAGGTGTTTACCTGTTTTAAAGTCCGAAGGATTTCCAGAAGATCAAGCTTTAGCGATCTGTTATGACTCGTTTGACATAGACGTTTCTACTTTACCGGATTATGCTAATGAAGTAACAAGGTCTTATAGTGAGCATGAAATGCATTTTAACGTATCTGTGGTTAAGACTGCAGAAGGTAATAAGTACGTTATAAATGGTGAATTAACTCCAGACTTACATTTAGTTGTAGGTAATACTTATTGTTTTGACCAAACAAATGAATCAAACTTAACTCATGACTTAAGAGTAAGTTTAACCAAAGACGGAATATGGGGTGGCGGAAAAGAGTACAATAAAGGTGTAGCTGTAATGGGTAATAAGTTATACTTACAAGTAACAGAAGACACCCCTAAAGAATTATACTACTACTGTATAAACCATGAAGGTATGGGTAATGATAGTAAAATATTTACTCATTCAGAAGAACCACAGGCATTTGCTAGTTATACAGACTATCCTCAAGCAGCAACTAATAATGCTAAAAGAGCTCTTAAGTGGGCTGAAAAAGAAGGATGGGGTTCATGTGGTACACCAGTAGGTAAACAAAGAGCTAATCAATTAGCAAAAAGAGAGCCAATCTCAGAAGATACTATAGCTAGAATGGCTGCATTTGAAAGACACAGAAGAAATAGTGGTACACCTTACGGTGAAGGATGTGGTAAGCTTATGTGGGATGCATGGGGAGGTGACGAAGGCGTAGCATGGGCTCAAAGAAAGTTAAAAACTATTCGTAGAGAAGAACAGTCAAACCAAAAGAACTTTAGAGAGACATTCTCTATCACGGGGAAAAACGATGGATATAAGTTTGCTTTAGATACAGAACAACAAAGAGTAACTGGAGCGTTAATGATACCTGATAAACTTATAAAAAGATACGACGAAGAAGGTAACGAATACTTTGTATACTTTTCTAAAGATACTATCAAGCAAATATCTGAAAAGATGATGAAGAATAAATTGCTAGATAAAATGAACTTAGAGCACGATCCTGACCAACCTGTTGAAGGTTTTATGGCAGAAACTTGGATAGTGGACGATTCGTTTAACGATAAGTCTAGAAAGTATGGCTTTGAATTTCCAGAAGGTACATGGGTAGGTACTTACCAAATAGAGAATGAAGATATATGGGAGTTAGTAAAGAACAAAACGGTAAAAGGTTTTTCAATAGAAGGTTTCTTTTCAGATAAACTAATTCAGGCTAAGAAAGCCTAATATAAAAATATATATTGATGGATACCAATTTTACCTTAGGAATAGGATTTACCAGTTCAGGCGTAGTATCTTATTTACACTTCGAAGATTTAATCCTAGCATTTGTACTAGGTTTTATAGGTTCAGCAGGAGCTTACTTATTTAAGTATATTACTGATAAAATAAAAAAGGGCAAAGACTAACAAAACCTTTTCGTCCGTAACATTGTCTTCACCCTTTCTAAAAAAAGGACTCTTTAAATTAATAAAACTAATTTAGAACAGCAAAAAAAGAATCCTTTTATTTATTGGTCTTTGGTCCTGTCTTTTTATTTAGTGCAGGTCTAAGTCTTTTTATCCATTTCATTTCTGCAGCAAATCTTTCTTTTCTATTAGATACTTTTTCTAATGTAAACCAAGTAATTACTTTAGCTCCTTTAGCTCCAATATTTCCTGGTTGATTACCATTATGTTGCATTACTCTTGCTCTTATCTTATCTGAAGCTCCTACATATAAACCTTTTGTTGTTATTAGTAGGTATACTCCTTTATTCATTCTACCATACCAGTCATAAAGAGATTTATGTACTGCTTTTCTCCATTTCTTAGGATTATCTTTTCTCCATTTAGCTGAAGTATGTTTAGTCATTTTTTGATAATGACATTTTCTACAATAGGTATAGGTATAATTTTTACCTCTCTTGTTTATTATAGTATAGTAATTATCTAGTGGTAAGTCTTTATCACACTTACTGCATATCTTTGTAGTCATCTGGATTTAGGTTTAGTTGAATACATAATTCGTCTATAACCTTTTTCTGACCTAAAGTAATAGTAGTATAATTATTATTTATTAAACTACTTAAGAATGCTTCAGTTTTCTGATTAGTATTTAAGTCTAATAGTCTTTCTATAAGTTTATTACTCTTACTATATAACTTAGGTTTACTTAAAGTATTAGTATTACTTATACTCTTTAACATACTAACGTTTGATGGTTTATCATCTAACTCTTTCTTTATACTTAATAAGATACCTTCTATTTCGTATATTTTCTCTAGGATTGTATTTGTATTCATTGTTATTTTTATTACGTTTAACTTGATCTTATATTATAATATAGCAAGAAAAAACCGAACCAACAAAAAAAATAGACCTTTTTCCGAATAATTTAAGAAAATATAGGTTTTTTTACGAATAATGTAAAAAGAGAAAAAAAGTTAACAAAAGGTTGGCCATTCAGAAAAAAAATCCTTACCTTATTGGTTAACCCGGTAGGTTTAAAGGTTTAAGGTAGCTATATATAATAAACAAACCAATGGAGAAAGAAAACCTAACATGGGAAGAGTTCGAAGAAAGGATAGATAGAATCTTTGAACAAATACAAAACCTTATCGAGGATACACATGGGCAAAAATAAAGAAACAATTTTCATACAAATAGCTAGTTATAGAGATCCTGAACTAGTTCCTACATTAACAAACTTATTAGAAAATGCTAAATACCCAGAGAGGTTACATATATGCATAGCATTTCAATACTCAGAAGAAGATACTTTTACTAAAGACATAGAAATATTCTCAGAAGATGAAAATATTACTATTTTAAGAATACCTTACAAAGAAGCAGTATCAGCTTGTTGGGCAAGAAATAAAATACAGCAAGAGTATAAAGGTGAAACTTATACCTTACAGTTAGATAGTCACCATAGATTTATTGCTAACTGGGATGAAGAGTGTGTAAAAATGTTAAAAGGTTTACAAAAGAAAGGTTATAAGAAACCTTTACTTACCTCTTATGTACCAGCATATCAACCAGATAAAGACCCAGAAGGTAGAGCTTTAGAGCCATGGGGTATGAATTTTGACAGATTTACTCCAGAAGGAGTTGTATTCTTTCTACCTTACCATATAACCGAAGATATAAAAGAACCTATACCAGCAAGATTCTTTTCTGCACACTTTGCATTTACTTTAGGTAAACATTGTGAAGAGGTTCCACATGATCCTCAGTTTTATTTTCACGGAGAAGAAATAACTCTTGCTGTTAGGTCTTTTACCCATGGTTATGATTTATTTCATCCTCATAAAAT
>WLWH01001704.1_pt1 | contig 13714 bp, 11 predicted proteins | sample 6712741 | NCBI WGS metagenome assembly WLWH01 (sample SAMN12718694, study PRJNA515312) | sponge metagenome | isolation source: marine sponge | host: Mycale hentscheli | place: New Zealand: South Island, Marlborough, Capsize Point | collected 2003-05-01 | reverse complement strand
GTTAACCGGTTCACGTAAAGCACTTCTTGCAAGTGTAGATAAATTAGGTGCAGGCCTAGCTTCACAATTATCTGGCTTTACAGGATTAGATACATCTAAATACGCACCAGAAATTGCAGATCAAACTGCTTTACAAAAAGGTTTAGCGGCACAAGCAAAAGGTTTAGAATCTTTAGTTGGACCAGGTATGGCATTACCAGCAGGAGTTGAAGCTGGATCTATTGAAGCCTACATGTCTCCATATCAACAACAAGTTGTTAATGCAACACTAGCAGAGTTTGATAGAAATGCTGCAATAGAAAATCAAGGTTTAAGAGATGCAGCAATTTCACGTGGTGCTTTTGGTGGTGGTAGAGAAGGTGTTATGGCAGCTGAAGCAGCAAGAGGCCAAAGTATGAATAGAGCACAACTACAAGCACAATTATTAAATGATGCATTTACACAAGCACAACAAGCAAGAGGAGCAGACTTAACAGCTCAACAAGGTTTAGGTGCTTATCAACAACAAATAGGTCAAGCAGATCAAGGTTATCAACAAGCACTTCTAGATGCTAATCAAGTTGCAGCTAGAGAAGCACAGTTCCAACCATTTACACAAATAGGTTTAATCGGACAACAGTTATCACAGATGACTCCAGGAACTTATCCAATTCAAACTACAACTACGACACCACAATCAGTAGCACCGGTTAGTCCACTACAACAATTTATCGGTGGAGCAAGTGCCATTGGTGGTACACTTGGAAAACTATTAGGATAATTAATGAGTAGAATATTAAGACGACCAATGTTTAGAGGCGGCGGAAAAGTTTCTAGTTATGGAAACGGTATTGCTAGTGGTTTAGCTAGTGGTGGTAGAGTAGGTTATGAAAGTGGTGGAGATATATTACAAAAAAATATTATTGATAGATCTTTTGATAAATTCAATAAATTTATAGGAAATACAACAGCTATTAATCCTAATACTAATAAACCTTATACAGCAGCAGAAACTCAAGCAATATTAAAAAATACAAGAGGAGATATGAATATGATTTTAAATCCTTTTGCTAAATTAAAAGCAGGACAAATGTTAACAAGAGCAGGTATAAAATATGCAGGTTTACCAAGCGCAAGTAAAGTAAAAGATTTCTTTACTAAATCCCCACAATCTGCAAGTAAAGAATTAGGAACTTATAAAGGTCCAGCTCCTGTAGGTACAGATAGATTTTTTGCAGAAAAATTAAGACCTATGTTTCAAAATACAGGTGCATTTTTAAAAGATGCATTAGGTGGCGCAGGAAAATTAAAAGATTATAAAACAGCTATTGGTGTTGGTGGTGTTGGTGGTGGTCTTGGATTAAGTAAACTATACGAAGGTTTTAAAGAAAGACAAATAGGTAGTGAACCTAGTGGAGAAGGAGATGGTTTAACTGATGCGGAAAAAGAAGCTAAAAGATTACAAGAAGAATTATATAAACTTAGAACAGCTCAAGCATATGGCAATCCAACAGAAGAACAAAGTAGTGCTGAGTATAAAGAAACTGTAGTAGATAAAAAAGCTAGATTAAAAGAAAAAGCTAAAGAGTATGAAGATATTTTAGGTGCAGGTATTAAAAAAGATTCTATCTTTGATGCTATGGTTGAAGGTGGTACAAGATTATATGAAGGAGCAGGAGCAGCTGAAGCATTACGAGCAGCTAATACAGCATTAGATCCTATACAAAATGTTAAAACAGCTTCTAGAAAACTTGCATTAGAAGAAGATATTGCAATAAGAAAAGCGTTAGCGGTCGCTAAAGGAAAACGAACAGCCACTGGTGAGCTATTAGATTTTTATAAAGGTGTAAAAGATCAAGATGGTGAAAGAGTATTTAGTGATGTAGAAATAGCAGAAAAAATTAGTAAAGGTGGTTCTAAAGGAGAAAAATTAATTCAATACAAAGAAGGATTAGGAGTAGGATTAGGATTTAAACAATATGTAAAAGACGAATATGGACCTCAAGTTAAATTTTTTGATGTAGATGTTGAAAAAGTAGATTTTGAAAACGTTGAAGATGGAGTGTATTATCAACCACCAACTGGTAAATTAGATAAATATAAAGATAAATTTATTACGGTAAAAGACAACAAAGTAATTGCGGTTACTCCACGAACTAGATAAGGAGAATAAATGGCTTCTATTTTTGACGTAGATCTTACATCTTCAGATAAAGAAACTAGTGGTATTTTAGGACCTCCAGGTGAAAGTGTAAGCGGTATTGGTTCTTTTATGGCTGGTCTTGGTTCTGGTTTATTTAAAATTCCAGAAGGTGTTGTATCACTTGGTGCTACATTAATTGATTTAGGAGCGGGGACAGATACTGCTACAGAAGTTGAAGAATTTTTTGCAGACATAAATCCTTTTGATGAATACGCACAAGAAACAGCGGCAGGTAGACTATCAGAACTATTGGTTAACCTTGCAATACCTGCAGGTTTAGCAGCAAAAACTGCTGGTAAAATGGCAGACGTTGCATTAGCTGCTAAAAAAGGTGGAAAGTATTTAAAATTTGGTGCACAAGCAGGAGCAGCTGGATTAGCAGATGCTGTAGCTATTGCTGATGTAGATGAAGCTGGAACTCTTGGAGATTTAGTAGGAGGACTTACTGCAATAGACAGAGAATCAGATAACCCACAAACAGAATTATTAAACAGATTAAAATTTGGAACTGAAGGTGCATTATTTACTGCAGGGTTAAGCGGTTTGTTTACAGGTGCTAAACGATTAGCAACAGAAGGTGAAAAATTAAGATTTAGTAATAATAAATTTAATAGATTTTTAGATAAGTTTGGTTCTAAATTTAGATCTAGAGCAGGTAAAGAAAAAGATTTTTTTGATATAGAAACAGCTGCTATGGGTGAGAGAGCCGCGGATGTTAACATTGCAGAGAACGCAGGTTTTACAATTCAAAAACAAATGGATAAAATTTTTCCTAGAATTAAAAGAGTAGGAGATCAATTACCAGATGTAAAAAGAACAGAACTTACTGATGAAATGGGTGAAGTATTATTATCAGGGAAACCCAGAAAAGAATTATTAGATAAAGGTCAAGTTGTTTTTGAAGAAATGGATCAAGTTAAATGGAATAACTTAAGAGATAAGCTTGTTAAAAAAGGTATGAAACCTGACGATATAAAAGAAGTATATGAAGAGTTACAAAGAATTAGAGGAACATGGGGAACATTATTTACAGGCCTAGGTTCTAGACTTGATGAAACAAGTTTGGCACAATTTAAAAATGTAATGGGAGATAAATGGAGAAATTATTTAGATACTAATTATAAAATGTTTAGTAATAAATCAATAATTCCAGCTTTAAATTATAAACCTGCAACAGAAGCAGTTGATAAATTAAAACAAATATTTATGGATGCTAAACCAGGATTAGGTTCTGTTGAAGCAGAAAACTTAGTTACTGACTTATATAAAAATGCTAGTCTACCTGCAGGATTTAATTTAAATAGATCTTCTGATGTAATATTTAACTTACCAGACTTTGCAGCAAAAACTGTATTAGATGATGCAGCTAACTTTAAAGGTATTGCTAATATGTCAGAACTTAAACCAGAAATGAAAGTTTTGTTTCAAGATTTATTTGGTAAAGATAAAAGTGCATTACAATTAATTTTAAATGGTACAAATAAATTATCTATGATTACAAGACGTAATCAAATGTTTGATAATTTAGTTAAAAAATCAAATGAAAGAGCAGCAGCTGGACTAAGACCTATGTTAGCAGATACAAGAGAAGAAGCTGTAGGTTTTTTTAAAGATGAATTTAGACCTATCAATATGGATCCAGGTAAAAAACTTGCGGCAGGGGGAGTTGATTTAAGTAAATTAAGTCAAGCGCAAGAAGCAGCTTTAAAACAAGATCAAGTAATACAAGGAATTACTAATCCCTTACAAGGCAAATTTGCAATTAATGGTGTTGCAGATGCATTAGAAGAAACATCCCAAAACCTAGGTGCAAAATCTATGGTTGGTAAAATGTATGAAAATTTTATTTTATATCCTAAAGCTACATCACAGATAGCTAAAACAATTCTATCTCCTATTACTCACGTTAGAAACTTTTTATCTGCTAGCGCATTTGCAACAGCAAATGGTATTATACCAGGAGTAACATTAACACCAGCTATGATGAAAGAGGCCTATAGCGCACTTCAAACTAGTATGGTAGGCACAAGACAACAAAATGAATTATATCAAAAACTTTTAAGACTTGGAGTTGTAAATTCACAAGTGCAAGTTGGAGATTTAGTTAAACTAATGGAAGATGTTAAGTTTGGTGAAACATTTAATTCATATAATGGTCTATCAAAATTTTTAGAAGGACCTAGAAAACTTTTTAAAGCGTCTCAAGATATGTATACAGCTGAAGATGACTTTTGGAAAATAGGGTCGTGGACCGCTGAAATGAATAGACTTGAAAATTCTTTTGCACAAAAAGGATTAACTAGAGGAATGAGTTTTATTGATAAGTCTGGTCAAGCTGTTAAATTAACTCAAGATTATTTTGAAAAAGAAGCAGCTAATATTGTTAAAAATAATATACCTAACTATTCTTACGTATCGGACTTTGTTAAAGGTTTAAGAAAATTACCTGTAGGTAATTTTGTATCTTTCCCTGCAGAAATTATGAGAACAAGTACAAACATAGTTAGACGTGCATTAGATGAAATTTCATTTACAGCAAAACTTGCAGATGGTAGCACAATAAAACCTCTTCAAAATATAGGATATAAAAGATTAGCAGGAATGGCAGCGACTACATTAGCTGTACCCTACGCAGCAGTAGAAGGAGCAAAAGCTTTATACAATGTTACCGAAGATGAAATGGATGCGATGAGAAGATATGTTGCTGATTGGTCTAAAAACTCTACCTTAATTCCATTAAGAGATAAAGAAACTGGTAAATTAAAATACGTAGATTTTTCTCACATGAATGCATACGACACAATTACAAGACCATTACAAACTGTATTAAATAGAGTAGGTCAAGGTGAAGAAGACATGGATGGTATAATGGATGATTTTATTTTAGGTATAGTTGATTCAACAAAAGAATTAGGATTACCTTTTATATCAGAATCTATTTGGACAGAAGCATTGACGGATATTGTAATACGAAAAGGAAGAACTCCTGAAGGTTATCAAGTTTGGAATCCTGAAGATACGATAGGTGGTAAAGTTTCTGGTATGGTAGGACACCTTGTTGAATCACAAGCACCATTTAACTACAAACAATTAAATAGAATGAGACTAGCAGCTAAACCGACTGATGATGAAGGTAGATTTGATGAAAGAGGAAATGAATTTGAATTGGGTAATGAACTTGCTGGTATTGCAGGTTTAAGAGCTGTTGACATTAATCCAGGTAATGGAATAATTTATAAAATTTCTGAACTACAAAAAAGAGAAAGACTTGCAAAAGATTTATTTAAAAGACCATCATTAAAAGGTGGAGTAGTTACACCTGAAGAAATTGTAGATGCATATATAAATGCTAACAGAGCTTTGTTTAATGCTAAAAGTAATTTTATGAAAGACTATGATGCAGCCATAACTTTAGGAATAAGTAATGATGTTTTAGATGAAAGAATGAGAAGAATTTCTAGAAAAGATAGAACAGCTATAGAAGATGGTAGGTTTACACCTTATGAACCATCTAAAGATATTATTAATAAATTTGAAGAAAATGCATTAAGACTTGGAGTGCCTAATCCATATATTGAAGCAGAACCTGTTATAGATGGTATTCAATCTTTAATAGAAGTAGCTCCCTTATCATTAGAAATGTTACCAGAAATAGAAAATCCATTTAGATCTAATTTATTTAGTGGCGAAACTCAAATTGATTTAGGTGCAGCAGCTAATTTAAATAATGTAGGTGCAGGAATAACAGGAGGAGACTTATTGGCAGGAGTAACAGTTCCTAACACTGGACAATTACCTTTCGATCAACTAAAAAATAACCAACAAAAAATTGCTAAAGGGCAAAGCATCTTTAAAGATGATATAACCTTCGGCGGATAATCCTATGGCTATAGAACCAAAAACAACAAGAGAACACATCATATCACTATACGGACACATGACTGGAATTAAAAAAGAGATTGTTAAAAACAAACAAGACCTTAAACATATTCACGAAGACGTAGAGAAATTGGGCGGTAAGATAGATAAGTTCTATTGGGTTCTTTTAGTGGTTGCGGGAACAACTACACTCTTCGTGCTAGATTTATTATTCAACAAATAGGAGAAAATTATGCAGTTAAGTAAACACTTTACTTTAAGAGAGATGACTAAGTCGATGACCGCGCAAAGAAAAGGAATAGATAACACACCAGGATCAGGAGAGATTAAAAGTTTAGGTGATCTGTGTTATGAAGTTTTAGAACCGCTACGTGCGTGGGCAGACAAACCTGTTACGATTACCAGCGGATACCGAAGCGAGGCGTTGTGTGAAGCGATCGGCAGCAAAAAGACTTCGCAGCACGCGAAGGGCCAGGCGGTCGACCTAGAGATCTTTGGCGTGCCCAACATTAAGACAGCTTACTGGCTACAAAATAACGTAGACTTTGATCAATTAATAATGGAGTACTATGATCCCGAAGATCCTGCAGGCGGATGGGTCCACATATCTTATCACGAATCAGACTCAAACAGAAAACAAGTATTGACCTTCGACGGGAAAAAATATACTGAAGGCCTTCCAGATATGGAATGGAAAGACGGCAAAGTCGTAGGTTAATTTTATGAAAAATAGTTTGTTGGTGCATCAGCACTTAATCATTCGTGCTGAAGCAGTTAGACCACCTGTGGATGAAGAACAATTAACAGAGTGGATGAAAGAATTTGTTGACTCTATAGATATGAAAATATTTATGGGTCCTTATGTTAAGTATTGCAACATGGAAGGTAACAGAGGTATCACTGCTGTTGCAATTATTGAAACTTCACACATTACTATGCACATATGGGATGAACCATCACCTGCACTTATGCAGTTTGATGTTTATAGTTGTGGTGAGTTTGATGTAGAAAAAATCTGTAACAAAATTAAACAAGACTTTGGTACTACAAAAATAGAATATAAATTTTTAAACAGAGAGACTGGGCTTGTGGATTTGTAATTTTTGACAGAAATACTTTTGTCTTAGAAAATCTTATCTACACATACAACCCATAAAAGAACCACTACCATCATTCATAATATGCAAGTTTAAAGTATCTGCATAACCTGTAAGTTTAAGTCTTAATATTTCACACAACTCAAAACAATCTATCTCTGCAGTTATAACTATGCCTTCCATAATTTGTTTTGTTACAGGTATCAGTTGATACAAGCCATCATTTAAAATAATTAAATCCATTCTCTCCAATCCTCATCCATAATTTCATTAGCAATATTCATTTTTTTACGTAATGCTTTTACTATCTTTTCATCTACAGTTTTTGGTGCTATAAAATCAACATATGTTACCGACTTGGTTTGACCTATTCTGTGTGCTCTGTCTTCTGACTGTAGTCTTTTTTCTAAGTCATATCCATTAGAATAATAAACAACTGTGTTTGCACAAGTTAAAGTAATACCATAACCACCAGTCTGTGGATTACCTACAAAGAATCTAGTTTTAGAATTAGGATCTTGAAACTTTTCTATATTTTGTTGACGTTGTTCTGCCGGAATTGCGCCATAATATTGTACTATAGAGTCTTCGCCAAATGCTTCACCAATAGTCTTAACTATATTTTCTATATCATATACATAGTTAGCCCAGATAATTACCTTACCCTCTACTTCATCAAGTAAATTAATTAATTCTTTGAGTCTATTATTTTTTATTTCTGTAATAGTACCATCATCATTTCGTAAATGACCACAAGTGATCTGATGTAGTCGCATCATTTGAGTTAATACATGAGGAGCTGTAGCCATCTTGCCTTTTAGTAGAGCGAGGGCCGCGGATTTCATAGTAGAATAAGCTTTACTTTGCTCATCTGTAAGATCTACTTCACGTCTAATATAGACTTTATCAGGTAAATCTAAGCACTCATCCTTAAGCACACGATAAGAAAAAGCTTTTAATTTGTCAGCTAATTCATCAAGTCTCTTATAACTACCTATTAATTGTACTCTTCGACCTCCAAAATTTCTGTCAATCATATTGGCATATCTATTTCTAAATGCATAAAAAGAATCATAACCTAATAAGAAAGAGTTTAAAAAACCACATTGAGTATACAAATCTAATGGTGATTTAGTTACCGGAGAACCTGTAAGTATTCTTCTATAGGTAGCTTCTTTACCTAAAGTTAAAATAGATTTAGTTCTTTTTGCATTTGGATTTTTGATTGTAGTGGACTCATCAATTGCTAGCATTGTTTTATGACAACGCATAAACTTAGCTGCAAAGTCTAATCCTTTTTTAGTACTTAACGCTTCAACATTTATTATTAGGATGTGAAGGTCATGTCCAGTTTCGAATAATGTTTGATACTCTTTATCCTTTGTCTTCGATGTTAAAGCAGTCCATAATACCATCTTGGGTTGTATGTGACTAGGTAAATGATTTGGAATTTCTTGCGAATACCAGTTTCTATAAACACCTTTTGGTGCTACAATGACGGCCCCATTTATTCTACCTTTATCATAAAGCATAGCCATATTATCAACTAACACTTTTGATTTGCCTGTACCCATCTCCATAAAATAACCATACTCAGTTCTATCCCACGATTTTTCTAACGCAGTTATTTGATGTGCGTAAGGCTTAGTCTTAAATTTATAATTCATAATTTATTTCTACTTTCTAGTTGACAAGTATATAATCCCAGTGTAAAAGTTTGTCAAGAGAAATTAGAATGAAAAATAAAATATTTGAATTATATAAACCTAACTCTTTAGCAGAGTTTTTAGAATTTTATAAAAACAATCCTGACGAGAAATTTGTTTATGTTGCACAACAACCACCAAGACACATTAATATATTAAGTGCGTCTGATTTTGGTTACTTAGTTTTTTGTTTACCTAACACTGGACCAGAATCACAAGCTATATATTCCACACAACCTTTCGTAAGAAAGATGAAAAAAAATTTACAAGAATTTAGAAAACAAGATTATTTATTAGCAATAGGGGATCCTATTATAATTGGGATTTGCAATATTGTTATAAGTGATGTAACAAACGGAAAGTTTAATGTTCTTAAATGGGAAAAAAGAGAAAGTAGATATTTCCCGTTGGAAGTTGACTTTTATAACTAGAAGGTAGAAATATGAGTGAAGTAAATGATATGATGTTAAAAGATTCAAGTGATCTTTTAGACAATATAGAAATAACAACTATAGCTGCAGAGTGTGTAAAACTTAAAGAAAAAGAAGATGAGATTGCAGCATTAGAAGATCAGCTTAAAAAGAAAAAAGAAGAAGCAGATGACATAGGTTCTAGAGTAATACCAGAACTATTAGCTGAACAAGGTTTATCAGAAATTAAATTAGCTGATGGATCTAAAGTATCTGTAAAGAAAGAATTCAGAGCTACAATTCCTAAAGATGAATTGAGAAGAGAACAAGCTCTACAATGGCTTCGTGACCAGGGGTTAGGTGACATTATTAAAAACAATGTGACTGTATCTTTTGGTAAAGGAGAAGATGACAAGGCTGAGCAATTGCTTAACCTTGCAGCTGAACATGGTTTTGAACCACAACAGAAATCTGATGTGGCTTGGAATACGTTGACAGCTCTATATCAGGAGCGTGTACAGGCCGGCCTGGACATGCCTTCTGATAGCTTTAGTCTTTGGATTAAAGATAAAACTAAAATAAGCCGGAAATAACTAATGGAGAATGTGTAATGAGTAATGAAGTAATGAAAAAAGACACAGGATCAGTTGCCTTGTTTGGTAACGATCTACAAAAAGGTTTTGAGAACATGACGCAAGAGGATATGGCGTTACCGTTTGTCAGAATCTTAGGACAACTATCACCGCAGGTAACTGAAGGTGATGCAAAGTATGTAGAAGGTGCTAAACCAGGCATGATCTACAATACTGTTACTAGCGAATGTTTCGATGGTAAAAAAGGTATCAAGGTTATTCCTTGTTACTACAAAAAGGATTATCCAGAATGGTCTGAAAGAGGTGATGGATCAAGCGCTCCAGTGGGTGTTCATCTACCACACAGTCCAGTAATCCAAACAGGTAAGAGAGATGGCTCTAAAATTAGATTACCTAATGGTAATTATTTAGAAGAGACAGCTTCTTATTATGTACTGGTTGAAACAAAAGCAGGTGGGATGACACCAGCGTTGATTACTATGAAATCAACACAGCTTAACGTCAGTAAAAAATGGAATTCTATGATGAAGACCATACAAATACCTGATGGTAAAGGTGGAATGGCTATCCCTCCAATGCATGGGGTTGTGTATAATCTATCATCTGTACTACAAAAGAACGACAAAGGTTCGTGGTATGGTTGGTCTGTTACACAAGACAGAATTATGGGACAGGACGACAAATCTTTATACCTTACGGCAAAAGATTTTAGTGGTACTGCCTCTAAAGGAAACGTGCAAACAAAAGCTGATGTAGAAGAGAAACCTAAAGATAGTACTCCGTACTAAATTTAGTTGAAGGGGATCGCGAGATCCCCTTTACAAAGAAATCAGAATGTAATATATGAATAAATTCAAACAAATTTTTAGCGGATTAACAATAGCATATGGACAATACCAACCCGGTGACAGAGGAGAGAACGGTAAGCAACAAGGTAAAGCCTTTATTGTTCGTAAAGACGTCACCGACGAACTTTGGACCAATCATCTTGAAGGAAAAGGACCAGCCCTTGGGATTATCCCTATTACAGAAAATAATGATTGTAGGTGGGGGTGCATTGATATTGACGAATATAACTTTGATCACGCTAGCCTCGTTAAAACTATTAGGCTTCATAAACTACCCCTCATAGTCTGCCGTAGTAAATCAGGCGGAGCTCACGTATTTTTATTTACAAAAGAAAACATTCCTGCATCTTTGATGCAATCAAAATTAAAACAAATGTCTGTCATACTTGGTTATGAAGGCTCAGAAATATTTCCTAAACAAACAGAAATACTAGTGGAACGTGGTGACACTGGTAACTTCTTAAACTTACCTTACCACAATCAAATGAAAGGACTACGTTATGCTATCAACGATACTGGCGCCGGTTGTACACTTGAGGAATTTTATAAGCTCTATGATGTTCTGGCGTGCCGAAAAGAAGAGGTGGAACAAATTAAAGTCGAAGAGAAAAAAATAGAAGAAGCATTTACTGGAGGACCCCCTTGCTTAAACAAGTTGGCATCAATAGGTTTTGGTGAGGGTTCCAGAAACAATGCACTATTTAATATAGCAGTATACTATAAACAATCATCACCAGATACATGGGAAGATGAAATTGTAAAAGCTAATTCTAAATATATGGACCCAGCATTAAGTAATAATGAGGTTCAACAATTAATTAAATCAGTAAACAGAAAAGGTTATGACAAGTATAGATGTAAAGATGCACCTATCAATGCAGTATGTCAATCAGGTTTATGTAGAACTAAAAGATTTGGTGTAGGTTTTGGTGAAGAAGAAATGCCAGTATTAGGAAGTTTAACTAAGTATACATCAACACCACCACAATGGTTTTTAAATGTAGATAAAACTAGAATAGAATTAAAAACAGAACAATTATATAGCTCACCTTTGTTTGCGTTAGCATGTTTGGATCAAGCAAACTTAGTTGTACCTGTACCTAAACCAAAAGATTGGAAACAACATTTTTTAAAACCTTTAATGCAAAATCTACAAGAAGTAGAACCATTAGAATCTTTGAATCCTACCAATGAAATTACAGGACTGTTACAAGACTGGACTACCAATAGACAATCAGCAAGAACTATAGATGATATATTTAATAAGTTACCTTTTACAGAAGATGGTTTTACATATTTTAGAATGGAAGACTTTTATGCATTCTTAAAAAAGAATAACTGGGATATGGATAAAATTAAAACAGGTAATCTTATAAAAAGATTAGATGGTATTTTTGTAGAAGAAACAAGAATCAGAGTAAAATCACAACAACCTAGAGTAATAAAAATTAAGACGATGAAAAAATTAGAAGCATCAGTTTCTAAGATACCTTATCAACAGGAGGATTTTTAATGACCAAGCCTCCTACGTATGACAGAGACGTAGGTAAAAATTGGCATTTAAGATTTAGATTAATAATACAAGAACTAACAGAAGAGTTAGAACTAACACAAATACAGCTAGAGATAGCGGAAAGGAAACTAAAGAAATATGAAGACAATAATACTGGGTCCACCAGGAACAGGAAAAACAACAACGTTGTTAAACTTAGTAGATCAATTTCTAAAAGATGGGATAAGACCTAGACAAATTGGGTACTTTTCGTTTACTAAAAAAGCAGCGACAGAGGCGGCTAATAGAGCTGCAGATAAATTTGGATTAGATATAGATAACGATCTACCATTTTTTAGAACTTTACATTCCTATGCATTTAATCAGTTAGGTATGACTAAAGAAAAAATGATGAAGACAGAAGACTATAAAGAATTTGGACAGAAATGTGGCATACCTATTAAGACAGCAAAGTATTCTACAGAGGATGGTACATTTAATTCTGATAATGAATACCTTACAATTATAAATACAGCTGCAGTTAAACGTATGGACTTATTAGAATACTATGACTCTAGAAAAAACATAATAGATATAGAACGAAACACATTATTTTTATTAGCAGAAGAATTAAAAAGATTTAAAAAAGAAAAGAATCTAAAAGACTTTAATGATTTAATAGAAGACTTCTTAACAAAAGAAACATTAAATAAATTTGAGGCTTTGTTTATAGATGAAGCACAAGACTTATCATTACTACAATGGGAAATGGTAAGAAAGATTTGGAGTCGTGCAGAAAAAACTTACATAGCTGGCGATGATGACCAAGCTATATTTAAATGGGCTGGTGCAGATGTAGATCACTTCATAGCACTTAAAGAAGAAGTCAATGATATAAAAGTATTAGATCAATCTTATCGTATACCTGGAGGACCCATACATGAACTGTCACAAAAAATTATAGGTAAGGTACAAAACAGATTTGACAAAGAATATAAACCTAGAGAAGAAGTGGGATTATTAAAAAGATATTCTGACATAACGCAGGTAGATATGAGTAAAGGTGAATGGTTAGTTTTATCTTCAGCAAACTATTTTTTAGAAGACGCAAAAGATTTGTGTGAGATTCAAGGATGGTATTTTCAATACAAAGGTATAAATTCTGTATCATTAAAATTATTATTGGCATTAAATAATTGGGAACATTGGCGTAAGGGTGATCAATTAAATCATTTAGAAATTAAAAACATTTATCAGTATCTTGGTGAGAATGTTTTACCTGGATTCCAGAAGGGTAAAACTTTGCATTCGGATGCGAAGTATACATTAAAAGAATGTCAAGATCAACACGGATTAATTACAGAAAAAGTTTGGTACGAATCATTTGATGGATTAGATCCCATCACTGAAACTTACATTCGTAATATGAGGGCGAATGGTGAGCAGATAAATAAAAATCCTCGTATTAAAATGTCAACTATACACGCAGCGAAAGGAGGAGAAGCCG
>WLWH01001702.1_pt1 | contig 13735 bp, 13 predicted proteins | sample 6712741 | NCBI WGS metagenome assembly WLWH01 (sample SAMN12718694, study PRJNA515312) | sponge metagenome | isolation source: marine sponge | host: Mycale hentscheli | place: New Zealand: South Island, Marlborough, Capsize Point | collected 2003-05-01 | reverse complement strand
AACTCTTTCTTGAAGTTCCATTTTTATAATTGTTTAGATTAAAATTTTAAATTAAAAAAAAAAATTAATCTTCTTTTTTGATTGTTAGTTCTTCTTCAAAATTCTTGAAAAATCTTGGAGGATTTGTCAACTTCATATAAGCGAAATCAAATTTTTTTGGTGTTGCTTCTTTATACAGTCTCAACCAATTATCAGGAGAATTGAATTGGTCTCCAAACTCTTCCGCCACAGCTGAAAGGTCTCGCATATTAGGGAACGGACTTCCAACAATTAGATCCGTTATATTGGCTCTCACCACTGGCGAAAGTGCGGATCTAAATTTCTGACTTGCTATACATAATAATTTAATATTGTAATGTCTCGATTTTACAACGAGACGATCTATTTCTTTATCCATGAGACCCGCACAATCATCAAGAAAAATTGCTATCTGGGGAGCATCATCTCCGAGGTCTTCTTGTGTTTTCATAATTGATTTTATAATATCAGGATGATAATTGTCAAACGTTATAAATCTCTCTTTCAAGTGGCGTGACGTTTGATCTAAATTAATCGTTGGACTTATGATATATATTTCATCAAAAAAATCATCTCCATAAAATCCGCCTTTTTTGTTCAAAAATAAATTATTCGCTATCGTACTCTTCCCTGTATTTCTAGGACTTAAAAGACACAGTAAAGCACCTTGCCCTTTTACACCAACTCCAACTTCGGGAAGAAATTCATGATGTTCTTTTGCTTTTTGATTTGGAGGAGGTTTGACTGGAAGTATTCTTGGAACTTTCTTCTTGGATTTTTCCATTTATAATAATAATATATTATTTTTTTTTTGTTAAATTATTTACTAAAAAAAACCGCTATTCATTGAAAATCTATTGTTTGGATTCTTTGCTTTCATTAACTTATCTCGTAATCTATCCATCTCCGCGTCTTCTTGCTGTTTCTTCTTTTTCTCTTCCTTCCTTGCTAGTCTTAATTTTTCATAAGACATTATCGCATTTAATTGAGCCTTTTCAAGGTCTTCTTTTGTGAGTGTTGGCTCACGTATTATTTCTCTGACAGGTACAGGGGCGGGAGGAGGTGCTTGTGGTTTTGGTTCTTCATAAACTTCTTTTTTGAGTTTTTCAATATCTTTTTGTTTTTTTAGTTTCAATAATTTCTTCTCTTCTGCGTCTTGTTCCTTTAATTTCTTTCTTTCTTCTGCTTTTTGCTTCTTTACTAGAAATGCTTTTTCTCTCGCAAGTTTCAATTTTGCTTTATGTTCTTCTGACATGGGCTTTCTCTCTTTCCCACTCTTCGTTTTCTTACCTTCCTTTTTAGGTTTTGGCGGTGGTTCATCTTCTTCAAATATATCGTCTTGAATGGTCTTCGCTTTCGCCTGTGGAATAAAACTTTCGCTATTTGCTTCGACTTCATCTTCATACGTCTCAAAATCTTCTTCATCTGAATAAATGAAATTTTGGTTTTCTTCTCCCGTTTCTTTATTGACAGGCTCATCCATATTCTTGACTTTCGGTATAAAATCCATATTTAATTTATACAAATATTAAAAATTATTTCTATAAATAATAAAAAAATATTAAAAAATTACTAAAAATATATTAATCTAATTCTTAAATTTTAATTCTGTTTTTCACTTTGTAAAAATATGAGGACTAATGTATTTAATAAAAAAGGCTTCTTGCCCTATTTTATATTTATCTCTGTTTGAACTGTTCATGGATCTATTTGCCCATCTTAAATTCTCTAACCTGTTATCATCGCTTATGCGATTGATGTGATCAACTTCATTATAATTATTTGGGTTATCAATGTAATGCAAAGCCAATAACCGATGAACTCCAAAAAGTTTACTTATTCCTTTATTGCTCAATTTTACTCTTTCATATCCATCTCTGTCATAATAAGTTTTCATTTCTTTTTTAGTAATCTTATTGAATACTTTTCCATTTTCATGAATCTCATAGTTCTCAAATCCGTTCACTTCAACACAAACCATTTATATTTATATATTATATTTTTATTTTTTCCTTTTAATTTTAACGCACTTTTAATTTTACTTTACACTCAATCTTTTAAATAGTTTTTCTTTATGTTGTTGGGATATGTGGGTCAAAGTTAAACATCGGAAAAAATTCAAGAAAAAGTTCTTACTCAAAATGAAATATTTTCGAACCTCTATCTTTGACCCAAATTCTTGAAAATGAAAATATAAAATATAAAATATTAAAAACTGAAATTATTATTATTATTTATTGTTGGCGTTTTCTTATATGAAGGACAACAATTGATTTTCCACTTAAACAATCAGCATAAGTTTCATTATCATAAACTAAATCAATATCAATTGAATTCAAATATAGATCCTGCGAATTTTGAAGAGAAACATATACCATCTGATTGGGTTCAAAATGTAAAGCTCCCACCTCATTTCCAGCACTATCAAACCTTGGAAGGTGTGCGATAATTTTAGAATAAGAATTTCCCAATTGAGCATTGATGGATTGTTGAGTGAGATTATTAACTCTCACAAATAAAGATTTAGGACTCATGAGAAGAGGGATTGAAACACTATCAAGATCCGTTGAACCATCTCCCGCATCAAACGTTCCAACCGCAAGAGACCTTCCTTTAAATCCCAATAGATATTGGGTGTTGGATTCGGCGGTGTATTCTTCACCATATAAACTATTTGGAGCAAGAACCAAATTCATTTGAGTGGCTTCAAGATGTCCGCCACTTGTACCTCCTCCACTATATGGATATATTGTTTGAAATGTGTATTTTGTATTTCCAAGAGAATTACTGAAATCATTCCAATTGCGATTTTCAACAGCTTTTCCCCATTTGACATATTTTCCCGTATTGGTTAAACGAGCAACCCAATCAACATCGGGATCAGAAGCATCAAAAGTTCCATAATTAGCAATTGAAGCATATGTGTGGCGTTTTGCTATCTCAATTGATGTTCCTATATTCTGAATAAATATTTGTGGATATAAGAAATTTTGAAGACAAGAACGAGGCGTGAATTGATTAGTCTTGTCTCCAAGGGTAGTGTTAACCAAATCCGAGTAACTGCCACCATGTCCGATATCACATATAATACCTTGATTTTCAATTCTGAATCTGATTTTTGAGTAGCCTGTGGGGTTAGCTGCTAAATCATAAAGACCACTTTTGAAAACAGGATTTCCCGAGTGATAATAAACAACCTCTTTCATGATTAATCTATCTCCCGAAATACTATCACTTTTTACACAGGATTGATAAAGTCTTAATTTATTGTCAGGCGACCTAACAGCAACAAAATCAAAAAAGGCTCGTCCTAGTGCTTGGATTGATCCAGCTCCACCATTAAAAAACGGAGCATAATAAGGCGGACAAAATAAAGAAACTTCTCCCGTTGTTTCATCAATATAAGGATTATCAAGATTATATCTTGTTAAACCAATCGCCCACGTTCCCTGACCAGCACCTCCAACACCATTTGAAATGTCAAATTCAATAGATGGATATGCGGTCTCCCCTGATAATAAACACGGATAATCAGGGAACACCGCACAGCAACCCCGTGGAGCAGAAGTATTTGTTTCGGGAGGTGTTGCGGTGACTCTTGTCATAACTCCCGAAGCATAAGTGAAACGGGAAGTGGGAAAAACAGATTGTGCCGAACCATCCGCGGGAACTAGGTTCAAAGGTTGTGCTTCCTGTTGAAGTTCCCATGTTAAACCTTCATATTCTCCCGTGGTTACATCTGTCTTTGCCGTGACTTCAAGATTGACTTTTCCTTCATCATAAAAATGAGGATTCATCACATTTTTTCTCATAGAAGTTTCAACCTTTCGGGCTAGTTCATCCGTGGTGAATTCTTTGACACCTTCTTCGGGTCGAACGATACTATCTGCGACGGGATGATAAACACTATCAGCAAGGGGGAGTGTGTCAGGATCTATATCTTCACCTAAATAAAAAGAATATTTAGAATTAGAAGAAGCAACTGACAATTGTCCGTTTTTATTTATTTTAACAGATTGAACCGCTATTTCACTATCTTTTTCAATCTTAAATGTGTTTGATGTACGGTTACTCCATGAATAAGGTTTATGGATATTGCTTGTTGAAGGATCATCTTTCAAGTTAACATTCGAGGCGATTATTAAACTCATCTTTTATAAATGTATTAGATAAAAAAATATTTTTAAAATTATAAAAAAAAAATATTATCTAAATTATAGAATATGCCGAGACATTACCGAAAACCATCTGATAAAAAAATAGTTATCAAAACTTATGAAAAAGAAATGATTGACATAAATAAACCGAAAAAAATAAAAGAAAATAATATTTTTGAATATTCTTCTGATAAAAAGGATAAAGTAAATAAAAAAAAGAAGATTAATAAAAAGAAGTAAAATTTAACATTCCCACTCATCATCTTCATCAAACCATTCATAGTCATATTCTTGAAGCTCATTCCATTTCGCCCTCGCTTCTTCTAATGTTGGAAGTACCAAGAATGCGGGGCGTTCAGCTTTATAATCTTTATCTTTGTTCTTGGGTCTAATTTCCTTATATAAATCGCCCAAGCAATTTTGCTTTAATTCCCTATAAAAAGCAGATACTGAATTGAAACCTCTCTTTTCAGTTTCTGTCATCTTATATCTGTCATAAATATAGTCTTTGAAATAGCCAACAATTTCTTCACCTGTTTTCTTATTTGTGATTTTATCTCCTGATTGATATTCATCTAATTTATTCCAATAGTTAAACGTTTTATCTGATCCATCCCATCCACCATCTTGAAGGACTTTGTACCACCACACCTTAACTGGATTATGATTTCTTTCAACTTGTTCTTGGAGGAGTTTTGTCTTCTTGAAAATTCTTGGATTGAAATGTGTTATATCTCTATTATAAAGAATTTTAGCAAAAGCACCCGCGGGAGCTTTAACAATAGGATCAAAATAATCCTCCTTTTCCTTTGTCATACGTCCCGAGTATTTATTATTTAATTCAAGACAATAATATCGGCGGTCATCTTCTGTTGTTCCTGCAAACCAATCATTATTGGTTGAGATGATATAATTCGCATAATCAGAAACCATGTAAGCTTCTTTATTTTTCTTATTGATTGTTTGGTTACGTTCTGTGATTTTATTCTTCATCATTCCTTCCATTTTCTTATCTCCACCCCAAAAGGCTTCATCTAGATTAACAAGAATTTTTCCTTCAAGTTGTCCATTAAAATCTCCGAATAAATAATTCGCGTTTGAATTCTGACAAAAATGATTGTCTCCAATAATCTCACCCAACTTGGAAATAATCACGCCTTTGCCTCCTCCTTGCTTTGACCTTAATGCTACAACAACACCCGTTTTCTTCCATGGTTTCTTAATGATATGAGCAAAATAATCCATAACATATTCAAAAGATTGTTCGTCTCCATTACACCAACATTCAAGAATATGATCCAAGATTGGTTGAGCTTCATCTTCATCGAACTTCTCTGCGATTTTTTGAGTGATATCGTAACCATTCCAAACATTAAAAATATCTTTATTTTCTTTGTCAGTTGGGTCAAAACCAATTGCCCGAACTTCACGGCGACCCAACCAACACATCCAAAATTTAAATGGAATAACATCTATTTTGATTGTTTTAGTTTCTCCTTCTTTTCCCGAAGGAACATCATATTGATAAACAAAGTTTTCTTTAATGAAATCGTCTGCGGTTGTCATTTTTTTCTTCAAGTACCAACAAGGAGTTTGAACCTTTTCTCCATCTTCTTTGACTGTTAGTTTTGTTGACTGATGAATAAATTCTCCTGTTTCTCTTACATAAATCAAATTTTCATTTATCTTTTCAAGCATTTTGAGTTTTGCTGAATTATAATTTCCACCTTGTCCGAGTTCTTCATAAAAGATTTGTGCAAGGGTTTGATTTTTGTTTTTATTTTCAATTTTATTATATAGACTGTAAAGATAAGTCATTCCTAATTTATTTTCATGATGTTCAGATGTGTCTTTGCTATCTTTCCACATTTTATCAACCGCCTTTGGGTCATATTTAGAAGAAGAAGATTTTGAAAAATCATGATAAAAAGTTAGTCCAATAGAAGAATAATCGGTGATATTAGAAAGAGCCATTCCAACTCTCATCCATGTGTCGTAATCATCCGAAAATTTATCAATTGAAATTGCTTCCATAATCTTTTGCAGTTCATTCAGGTCAACGCTTTTCTTTTGAATTTGTGTAGGTTTAAATTCTATCATATCATCATCATCTATGATTTTATATTGTATTTTTTGTACCTCTTCTTCATTATCAGAAGAAATCGGAGAAACAGGAGGAGATGCTTTTGTTGGAATAGGTTTAAAATCTGAATTACTCCATTCACATGATTGAATTAAATGTTTGAATGGTTCGTCCTTAAAATTATCTGGAACAAATGTGCGATTATCATTTGGCTTGTTTGAATATAGACAACGCATATTTCCTCCATTGCGATAAACACCTTTATCAATGTTAGGGTCTTGGTCGAAGATTTTAATCATTTCATTGAATTTCTTTAATTCGGGAATTGTTGTTTCATATCCGTTAATAATAAAATGAAAAGAAATTGTGTTTCCTTTCTTTTCTTTCTTAATTCCATTCTCTGTTTCTACTTTAATTTTTTCACCATGGGACGAAGCAATTGCAATTTCACCATCGGGAAAGTATTTTTCAAATAAATTAATATATCTATATTGGAAACCTTCAACATGGTTTTTCCAATTTCCTTCATCTTCATTGAAGAAGATATCAATATCATAATAAGGCTTAATCTTTGATTGATAGTTAGTCCATTCGTGATAATATTTTTTATTTTCTGTTCCCATAAGAAGGAGTTCAACTTGTTCTTTATTAGAGCAAAAATCTTCAACTTTACAATTATAATCTTTTTTACCTTGAAAATCTTTGAAAGTTAACATTATATCTTTATTGTTGATTTTATTTTCCGAGTTCATATTATAATTTATATTATTCATTTCTTTTTTAAATACTTTTACTTTATCCATTTATAATATAATAAATATAATATTTTAATTCATTTAATTTTTCCGCAAAAATAAAATATCGATATTGAATATAAATGCCGTTAGATAAAAACAATAAGCCCGTTCTTTACAAACCGTGGGTCAACAAAACAAAATCAAAAAGTAAATATTTTGTTTATGTTAAAAAAGATGGAAAAGTTAAAAAGATAGGTTTTGGAAATAAGGATTTCCAACATTTCAAAGATAAAATCGGATATTATAAATCGTTAGATCATAATGATCCTATAAGAAGAAAATCATATTTAGCAAGAGCGAAAGGAATCAAAGACAAACAGGGGAACTTAACATGGAAAGACAAGAACTCCGCCAACTGGTGGGCAGTACATAAACTATGGTGAATTATACCAATTTATCAAGTTCAGGTTCTTCATCTGATGTTTTTGGAATTAGTCGTGGGGTTTTTTGTTCTTGTACTTCTTCAATAGTTTCAGCACCGCTTACCTTTGGTTCATCGTTTTTTTTCTCTTTTTTTTCTTTTAATTTTTTAGCTTGGTCTTTTAAAGTTTTCATTTCGTCTTCATTTGGTGGTCGACGTTCGCAACTGAACACGTAACATAAATTCATTTTACAATGACACTTGCTCTGCCATATAACTAAAAGCAAAGAACCAATAGCACCAGCAATCATGACAAATGCTCCCGCCAATTGGTCGACACTCATTTTTTCAACTTCAATAAAATTATCATTTTGAATTTCTGTCATTCTATATTATAGTATTTTTATTTTATTTCAATATCAAAAATAATATTTATTTTAAATATATGAGCGATAATCCAATTCAAACAAAACCTCCGATTCAAAAGGTTCAATATGATATTGAAAAAATAAATTCGGACTTAAAAGAAATATCTAAGGAAATGAAATCTGTTAAATCAGATATCTCATATATCAAAAGAAATCTTGACAAATTCTTGAAAGCCAAAGAAGAAAAACTCATTGGAGAACTTCAAGCAAAACAGGAAGGATGGTGGATTTGGTGATTCAAGCGTCGGAATGTATTTGGGTCAAAGATAGAATCCAAAAATAATTTCATTTTGGATACGTTTTCATTCTTGAATATTTTTCACAATCTATCTTTGACCCAAAAATATTCTCTATGATTTTTATTTTTTTTTATTATTTTATTATTATATTTGAATAGTTATAAAATGTCGTATAAGTATTTAGAAATTCGCCCAAATAATGTTCCCGCTGATAACAAGATCCAATTTCAAGGGATTCCAGTACTTTCCTTTTCCATAGGTTCTCAAAATGCTCTCTTAAAGTTGGATAGTGTTAAGGTAGCAGGAAAACTTAACATTTGGAGAAATCGTGGTGGGACTCCACTCCGCCACCCAATAGCCACCGCTCCTGGCATCGGTGAACCACCCAACGCACAAGAATGTATGGCTTCGGAGAAGCTCGGTGTCTACGGTTTATTTTCCCAAGTAGTTTGGAGAAATTCCAAGTCCAAGCAGGTTTGCGAACATATTAGACATTATTCTCGCTTTATGAGTTCATATCTTCCCGTTCTATCGTCCTCCCAAGATGCTATGTCTCACCTTTCTGAAACCGCACTTATCATGCCGTCAGCTCAAGCCTTTCAGAATTCAGTAATAAGAAACACGACGTATTCGTCATTTTGCGTCCCACTTCCAAGCGGGATGACTATGGGTTCAGGAGTTGAAGGAGCTCCCGAAGGTCATCTGCCCTTATTTGAATCGGGATTTGGTGGACTCGATTGTGAAATACACCTCTCACCCGACCAACAGTTTTTCTTTTCTACTGATGGGACAGCAACGCCAATCGCCGATTGTTTTTATGAATTAGAAGATGTCAAGATTATTTGTGAAGTTTATGTTCCCGCTCCTGATGAATTATCTCGTCTGATGAACCGTACATCGGATATATTCTCCTTCAACTCTATTTCGTCTTACACCTCAACGCTTCAAAGCACAAACGCAATTGTCAATTTTCAGCTTGGTCTCTCTCGGGTTCTTTCTGCCTTTGTTAATTTTGTTCCTTCTTCGTTTGTTAATAATCTCGCCCAAAATGGATATATTACTTCGTTTCCAGCGAAAAAGGACGGAACTATTTGTGCGATTGATGATATAGCATTTCTCAAAAACGGTGAACGTTACCCGTATGAGTACACCGTGGACGCAAATATTAAACAAGATAGCAAAGTTAAAAGCGTAGATTCTCAAATTATTAAGGAGTTCTCTTCGGCGATTATTCCTGAAACAAATCATCTCCGCACACAGATGAGCCCTGTAAATACAAATAGATTTTGGACGATGAAAAATGGTGCTGACGTTGATGATTATGATATGATTCCCGATGGTGGGCCTGTCTATGGTGTAGGTGTTCTCTATGACATGTTGGATTCGGATGGAGTCAATTTCAAATCGGACGCGTTCACGCTTCAAATGACAACCACTCTCGATGATGCTAATCCCAACACCGCTTTCCTATTTGTTAAAGCAAAGAATTCTCTTGCCTATTCTCCAAATGGAATCGAGGTTGTATCTTAAACTTTTTCTATAACTTAATTTATTTTTTTTTTATTTTTATATTAAAATTTTATATTTGAATTAATATAAAATATGGCTACTACTGAACAGATATCCGCTGGATCGCTTGATGACCGCGACGGAGATAATGTTGCTGACCTTACTCGTCCATCTTTAATGGATTTCTCTTACAATCAGAAAATTTCATCAGAAATAAGGGAAGCTGTGGTTTTAAGCGATTCTTTCGCTAGATTTCAGATAGATAGGAAGGGATTCCTATCGCATCAATCCAAAATCACTTTTTCTGTTGTTCCTGTTGCGACCAATACTTCTGCTTTTTTCCCGACAAATGTTGGAGTTAATTCTCTAATTTCCCGCGTTGTTTTAAAGGCTGGAAATCGCACAATCTCGGAAACCCAAGAGTTCGGACAGCTTAAAGCATACGAAAGCATGTTTATGACAGGTGAATCAAATAAGGAAAGAGAAATGTATTTAACCCAACGAGTTATGAACCATGCTCCCGTCTTTGAGGATGATAGCACCACCCACAACACCAATTCGGATGCTCCCACTTATGGCCTAGACATTGGACGTGCTTATGAAGGAACTGACCTCAAACTTCTTCCATGTAATAGAATGGACGGAACTAACTCTACAACTGTTGCCGAATCTCCTGTTTATTCTGTGTATATTGGAGATCTTGTTGATTTATTTAAGAATCAGGATTTTCCTGTTTATCTCTGCGATGAAGAACTCTTTTTGGAACTCCATTTTCAGGAAGACAGTAAAAAACGTGTAAATGTTAACGAAACCCAAACGGCGTTCACGGCTAAATATGTCATTGATAGTGCTGAAACACGTATGATGTATGATACCATTTATTATGACGGAGATACCATGGAAGCGTTTAGAAATAAGGCTAATAAGTCGGGTCTCACTTATCAATATCACGATTATCGTCTCACCAAGAGGACTGCTTCAACTCCCGCAACGTGGGCGAATCTCGTTCAGAATGTTGGTGGTGCTGGACGCTTTGTTGATAAAGTTGTTGTAAGAATTGGAAATGATACAGCAAACAAAGAAAAGACTCTTCTTAACAGTTATTATTCTCAATTTCCTTCGGCGGGAGGTACAACATTTAATATCAGATATAATGACCGATATGAATTTCCGATTGACCGTGATAATTCTGCTCTTTTATTCCAAACTATGAAATCCGCAGAAGGTCAAGTTCCATTTATTACGCGTCAGGAATATTCCCGCGAGATGACTGACACCCTAACCGACAGAACTTTTGAAGGTATAGATCAGAGAACGTCCCTTGGCGGTAATCTTCATTATTTATCAGTCAAGCCCGAACGTGAAGAACGTATTAACAATCAAGGAATTGATATTATTCTAAAAGGAACGTGGCCTGCAGAAAGTCTCACTCTTATGGTTTGGATTTCTCTTCGTAAGGTTGCAAGACTTCAAAACGGAAGACTCGATTGTTATTTCGCGTAATACTATTTAAAAGATTACCACCTCTTTTTTTTATTTTTTTTTTACTTAAAATATTAATCTAATTATTATTATAAAATATGAAGATTAATGTTGAAAATATAAATGAAGAAATTCAAAAGGCTCGTCCGAGTTTAAAAACAAATACAGTCAAACAGTATGAAAGCAATTTAAATAAATTGAAAAAAATGTTTGAATCTGACAATTTGGATTTCTTAAATGATCCCGAAAAAGTTGAAGAGAAGATTTCCCATCTTCATTTCACTAGTAGACGCAATCATTATAATGCGATTATTGTTTTATTGATGGCGTTGAACTCTGATAATAAATATGATAAAATATTAGCGAAATATGATGAAATGAGAAATGAATTAAATGAGGAATACAATAAACAATCCTCAACGATATCAGATAAACAATCAAAGAATTTCGCATCTATGGAAGAAATAAATGACATGATTTCAAAAGTAGGAGAAGAATTGAAAGCGATGAAATTAAAACAAAAAGAGAATTTAAATAAAAAGGAAATGGCTTTACTTCAATTTTTCGTCTTGGTCAATCTATACAAGAATATTCCTTTGAGAAATGACGTATCTTACATGGAAGCTATCAAACCGAGTGACTTAAAGAAATTGTCAAAAGAAGAACAAACAGCCAAGAACTGGCTTTTAATGGAAAAAAATAAATTAACAATTATTTTAAACAATTATAAATCAGATAAAACATACGGTCAAAAAAGAATTCCTATCGAAGATAAAGATCTCAAAAGGTTGTTAAATTATTATATTAAAGTTATTGGAGGAAAAGGTGTTTTATTTAAGTCATCCACTGGAACTCCTTTGAGTCCAAATGCTCTCACTCAATTCTTCTTGAAATATACAAAGAAATATCTTGGAAAGAGTGTCAGTACAACTCTTATGAGAAAGGCTGTCGCGAGCCATCATTTCGGTGAAGGTACTGAATTCGCTAAATTAAAGAAACAGCAAGAAGACCTTGCTTTCAAGATGGGCCATTCAACCGCAACCATGAATAAGGTTTATATTAAAGAAAAACAAGAAGAATAATTATTTATTCTTGAAACCTTCTTTAAAATCTTTTGAATCTGCTACTGATTCGGCTAATTCTTTACCTTTAAGACCTTTGCCTTCTATAAATTTTCTGATAGTATCTTTAATCTTTTCCATTTCATCTAGGAAATCATCATCATCGAAAGCATCATCTTCATGTTTATCTACTAAATCATCCCATCTATCTTCAAGTTCTTCTAATAAATCTTTTTCATCTTCACCATCTCTTTTTCTTTTTTGAAATTCTTTCTTCCATTTCAACATAATATCTACAATTGGTTTTTGTAGTTTTTCTTTTTCTTTTTTTTCTTTTGCCTTCTGTTTTTTTTCTTCTTCAGTCATTTTCTTTCTTTCTTTCTTTGGAGGAAATTTAATATCTACATCTTTATACATCTCATAAGCAATAATTTTTTCTTTTAGTTTTGTAATAGGGTCATCATTTCTTAAAGGTTTACCGCGAGATTTTGCTAATTTTTTACCTTCAGATGTATTATTCCATTCTTCTATAATATCCCGTAAATATTTTACATCTCTTATTCTATTGATACCTTGCTTAATATCAGATAATTTTTTTCTTTCTTCACTTGCTTTCTTTTTTTCTTCAAGGGTTTTGCCTGTGGGTTTCTTTGGTTCTTCTTTCTTTGGCTGGGGTTTAGGCTTTTTATTTTTTACAACTGTCTTTTTCTTTGGTGCTTCAACAACATTACCAACATTACGCGACCCACTAGTATCAACTCTTTGACCGACAGGTATACCGCCAATCTTTACGAAATCTTTTGCTTTTGGTATGGGGGGAGCTGGTTGTCTTGCTGGACGTAATTCATCTTCTTTCTTTGATTTCTTGGGTGGAGGCTTACCAACTTTAACACCTTTGGATGGTTTAGATACGGGGGGAGGTTTTGGTATTGATGCTTTAAGAAATGCCTTCTCTCCCGCTTTCTTTTGTTTTGCTTGTTGTCTTTGTTTCTTTTGTTCTTCTGTTAAAGGTTTAGGTTTTGGAAGTTCTTCCGCAATTGTCTTTTGAGAAACAACTTTTAATGTATGATACTTTCTTTTTGATAATGGTTTTAATTCTGCTTTCTCATGGTTCACAGAATATCCCGCCTTTTTCAATATTCCAACAATATCTTCTCTTGTAGATTTAGGAGGAATTTTAATTGATGAAGCTTTATTGTGAGCCCGAATAAGTTTCCTTATTTCTGCTGTTGTTAACTCTCCTTTTAAAGTACCCGCTTTATATCTTTTCACATCCATGATATTTTATAAATATAATAAGATTAAAATATAAGTTTAAAATTTAAAAAAAAAATGTTTATATTAAATAAAATGATTGAAGTTATTGCGAATAAAATAACAGAACGAAAAATCTTTTATATTTGTCCTTTTTGTTTTACCAATAAAGACAGAACCAAAATATATCCTAATTTATTATTAAAAAACGGAAAAGATGCAAAGCATCGTAGGAATAGTATTCATCATCATGGCAATGAAATGCAGACTATTGAAGGCAATTGGGAAACACATCGGACAAGCCATTGTAGTATTAATGATGAAGATATATGTATAATTATTAATG
>WLWH01001701.1_pt1 | contig 13743 bp, 18 predicted proteins | sample 6712741 | NCBI WGS metagenome assembly WLWH01 (sample SAMN12718694, study PRJNA515312) | sponge metagenome | isolation source: marine sponge | host: Mycale hentscheli | place: New Zealand: South Island, Marlborough, Capsize Point | collected 2003-05-01 | reverse complement strand
AATATCAAGAGTGAAGTTACAACAGTTCCTTATTGGGATGAAAGATGTGGTGAGAAATTTTACACTGCTGACGAACTTGAAGAGTCTTATGAAACATTCATTTCTAAATTAGATACATACAAACCAAGAGAATTCACTAAAGAAGTACTTAGTGTTGAGATTTGTTCTAAAAACTTATTAGAACTTATTAATAACATTGGAAAATGAAAAACTTAATAGTAATATCGTCAGTTATTAACACAACTAAAAATGGTTTAAGTTATACAAATACAAGGTCAGTTTATTCTTCCGATGAAAGGTATGAACAAACGATTAAAAGTATTGAATCTTGTAAAAAGATTAATGATTCTGAAATATTATTCATAGAATAACTAAAATAATTAATTAAACCACACATCAACCTAAACCTAACTATTTATTTTAATTACTTTATTACTATATTAATACTATATGAAAAAAAATGCGTTAATAACTGGTATAAACGGTCAAGATGGTTCATACCTTTCAGAGTTTTTATTAGAAAAAAATTATGAGGTTTGGGGAACTGTTAAAAGGAACTCAGTATCTGAAACACAATCAACTAGAATTGAACATCTACGTTCAAAAGATTTAATTAACTTAGAGTATGCCGACCTTACAGACATGGCATCACTAGTTAGAGTCTTACAAAAAATTCAACCAGACGAAATATATAATCTAGCGGCACAGTCACACGTTAGAATTAGTTTTGACCAACCAGTTTACACTGCAAACGCTACTGGTATTGGTGTACTTAATTTATTGGAAGCTGTAAGAATGGTATCACCATCATCTAAAATATATCAAGCCTCATCGTCAGAAATGTTTGGTAATAATATTGATATTGATGGCTTCCAAAGAGAAACGAGTATAATGAATCCTGTATCACCTTATGGATGTTCTAAAGTACTGGGATACAATTTGATTAGACACTATAGACATGCCTATGGTCTACATGCGTGTAATGGTATTTTATTTAATCATGAATCACCCAGAAGAGGTTCTAATTTTGTTACTAATAAAGTAATAAAAACAGCAGTTGCCATTAAAAAAGGATTAGAAAACAAGCTAGAATTAGGGAATATGGATTCTTCTAGAGATTGGGGCCATTCAAAAGATTATGTCAGAGCAATGCACATGATAATCAACCATAAAATCCCAGATGATTTTATTATATCAACAGGAGAAAGCCATTCTGTTAGAGAGTTGTGCGAAGTAGTATTTAATAAACTTGGTATGGACTACAAGGAGTTTGTGGTTCAAAATCCAAAATATATGAGGCCAGAAGAATTGAGATACCTTAAAGGAGATTCTACAAAATCTAGAGAGGTTTTAGGTTGGCAACCAGAATATACTTTTGACAGTATGATAGACGAGATGATACAAAGATGGGAGCAAGAACTATGAGCAAAAGATTATGTGTGTTACAAGTCACACCACATAAACCTAACACAGATCATGTGTCTTATTTCCAAAATAAAGATAACTGTGACTTCTTCTTTGTAACACACGATGCTGAAAATTCAGAAGCATTACAGTTTTGTCCCAATACTACATGGACAGATACTAGAAATATTTTAGCAGAAAAAGTTCCTAAAGAATATGACTATTATGCATTTATAGATTATGACTATGTTCTAAAACCACAAAGAGAAAACAATGTTTTAAATCAAATGCTGGAGGATTTAGACTTATATAACCCTGCTGTTCTCACTTATTATCCGGGTAAGGTGGGCTTAGAAACTCCATTTGCTACGAATGAAAAGTATTTCAATAGTTTTGATTATTCAATTTTACCATTTAGTCATTGTGGTTTAAAAATTGTACATAAGTCATTACTTGGTTGGTTTTTCCCTATGCTAACAAAATTTGGAGGAGGTGTTGAGGCTTGTCATTTTTTTAATATTTTAGAAATAGCATTTATGCAACATGTTGTTTGTAGCCATAAAATGATTTATGAAAATGGTAGCGTTAACGTAAATACTCCACACAATCAAATGGGCGATAAACATATGCATACAATGTGGAATTGGCTAAAGCCAGCATTCAAGCCAGCTAACCTTGTATATAGTCATGCGCCTACAGAACAAGATAAAAATAATGCTTTTCTAGTTAAATCAGTATATCAATCACAATATACAAATAATCACATAGCCCCTGTAAAATCTGCAAGAGATGTGAATTATTTTAATAAAGATATTTTCAATCATACTTTTGATTTAAATCATGATGCATTTGATCATGTCTCTCCAGTAGGAAAAAGAGATATAAAAGATATACTAACTGAAATAACATTTAGCGATCTTAAAACCACAAATAATCCTTGGATTAGTATTGCTAAAAAGATAAGTAAAGAAACAGAGCATGGACTGATAACAACTTCTGAATGTGTTGATTTATATCAAAAAAACAATGGAGACTCTTTATTTTATAAAGCCTCAAACATCAATCAAGAACTATTATCATATTTACAAGATAAAACTGTAGCTATAGTTGGGCCAGCACCCTATCTTCTAGGGCAAAATAAAGGCTCGATCATTGATAGTTATGATGTAGTTATTAGGATTCAACACGGTATCCCTAATACAGACGATTATGGTTCTAGAACTGATATTATTCAGAGTTGTTTAAATCTTAATTATGGCCCTCCTTTGGTTCAATATTTAAAAACTATTGATAAAGACAAAAGACCAAAGTTTATTATCTGTAACGACACTAGTAGTCAACCTAAAAGTAATGGTGACTGGGCTTGTGTTGATGAAGTTTATGAACAACAATTTAAAGAACTGGATATTCCTTTTGTACATCTGCATAATAATGACGGTACTTGGGATAGGTGGGCTTTATATTGGGAAATATATCCTAAAAAACATGTAGAAACTTTTGATAATAATAGACAAACACAATACTCGGAAAATTTTAACTCAGGCTACGGATCAATTAATATGATCTTGAGATATCCTATAAAAAAACTTGCTATTTTCGGTTTAGACTTCTATAATACAGGTATACCGCAAAACGACACAGAAAAATATCACAATGAATATACTGACACTTACGGTAAGTCAGGAACTCCTTTTGGCCCAGACCATATTTTACATGATCAAATGTCACAAATGATGCACTGTGTCAATGTACTGATGAAAGACCCCAGATTTCAATTAGACAAAGAAGTGGCAGATAAAATTGTATCTGAAAGCGTAAAAAATAGAATTAAAAATTTCTTACAGTTACCTAAATTACAAAACGAGACTAGATAATGAGTAAAAATTCTGATAGCAATTTAAATAATGTATTAAAAAACGATGGTGTTCCCGTATCTGAACTTGTCAAATACGAAAACTGTAGCACAGTTAATTTAGAACAACTGCGTTCGGATCTGGGTATGGGTTCGTGGGCTGCGAGGATAGCTTATAATGATTTGTTTGGAGGTGTTGTTATACAGCAGCATCCCGGTGAAGGGAACAGAAAACATTTTCATCCAGATGCCGATGAAAACTGGGTTATATTAGATGGAGAATGGGAGTGGTGGATAGAAGGTATTGGTACTAAAGTTGTTAAAACCAATGACATTATTGTGGTGCCTAAAAACACATGGCATCATATTAAATGTATAGGAAATAAACCTGGCGTTAGGTATGCTATAACAAGACCGGATGTAAATCATGTGTATGAATGATATTAAGTTTGATTTTAAAGATAAAATAGTACTAGTATTTGGAGGAAGCAAAGGTATTGGTAAGGAAGTTTGTGAACAATTTTTACAATGCAATGCAAAAGTATATTGTATATCTAGAACTAATCCTTTGATAACAAATTTAAACTTTATAGAATGTGACATATCTAAAGAATCTGAAATCTGCAATGTATTCAAGCAGTTTGATAGATTAGATTTTGTAATTAATGTTGCCGGTACTAACCTATGTGAGCCAATAGAAAATATTAGTACAGAAGAATGGGACAGGCTTATGTCTGTAAACTTAAAGTCTTTCTTCATTATTTGTAAAGAGTCTGTAAAACTAATGAAGCGTTTTAACTACGGTAGAATTGTTAATGTTTCTTCTATTGCAGGGAGAAATAAAAGCATTGTTAGTGGCGTTCATTACACTGCCAGCAAGTATGGTGTTATAGGTTTAACAAAACAATTAGCTAATGAAGTTTCTCAATTTAATATATTGGTGAATTCTGTTTGTCCTAGCCAAACAATGACCCAAATGTTAAAAGAGTCAATGTCAGACAGTCAAAGACACAAATTAGAACAATCTATACCTGTTAAAAGAATAGCTTCTACAAAAGAACAAGCAATACCTATATTATTTTTGTGTTCAAGTGCTGCCTCTTATATAGCAGGCACTACATTAGACGTAAACGGAGGTCAGTTTTAATGATCAGAGATATTGATATCAACGTTCTTATAGCAGTGAGAGCAGGATCAAAAAGAGTTCCTAATAAAAATATTAGACCTTTTGGTGATACAAATATGCTTTCGGCAAAAGTAAAACAAACCTTGTCTTTAAAAGACGTAAGAAAGGTCGTAGTTAGTTCAGATAGTGAAGAAATGCTTGACATAGCGAGTGATTTAGGTGCGCATCCTATGAAAAGAGATCCTTACTATGCTAGTGATTCTGTTCCTATGGGTGATGTGTATGTTCATTTAGCTTCTATCATGGACTGCAAAGATATCTTGTGGACTCCTGTAACAAGCCCATTAGTATCTACCGACACCATAGAATCATGTATTGATATATATAAAAACAAAACAGAATACGATTGTGTAGTCACTACAAATATTATACAAGAATACATGTGGTTAGATAACAAGGCAATAAACTATGATCCTAAAAATCATCCAAGATCACAAGACTTGCCTCAAATTTATGCCTTAAATTTTGCCGCTAATATTTTACCTAGAAATGTCATGATTAAAAATAAAAATATTTTAGGAGATCATTTTTATGCGTACATGATAGACGATGTAGAAGCCGTAGATGTGGACAATGAGTTTGATTTTATGTTAGCGGAAATGCTGTACAAAAACAAGGGAAGAACATGAAAAATATTAAAGTTTTTATTGTTACCTACAGAAGAGTTAAAACTTTAAATAATACATTAGACAGATTGTTTAATCATACTGATTTTATGTCTATTCCAAACACACAAGTTAATATTATTAATAATCATTCTGAGTTTTCATTAGATTCTCAGTTTGAAAATAAAGTAAATGTAATACATAATAATACTAGACCTGATTGGGACACTGGTAACTTAGCTAGAAATTGGAATGAGTCTTTATTGCATGGGTTTAAAGACCTAAAAAATCCTGATGCAGATATTGTGACAACCATGCAGAATGATATTGTATTAGGTAAAAACTGGGCCACTAATTTAATTAAAATGCACAAAAAATACACATTTGTAACTGGTCAGCTTGGTGATAATATTATAAGCTATAAACCTGAAGCAGTACAGAAAATTGGCATGTGGGACGAAAGATATCTAACTCCAGTAAATAAAGAAGCAGACTATTTTATTAGGGCATTAATTTATAATAAAGATAAATCATTAATTAATGACAAAGCCCACGGAAGATTATTGAATGTTGCAGATGCTTTAGAGTTAGATACTAGCGAGTATCAAGGTAATGATGCAGATTGGCGTGCTACTTTTAAAAATAATGAAAACAGCAGAGAAGGCTGGTATCATACTTCACAAATCTTTTATTGGAAATGGAAAGATACTTGGAAAACTCAGCCAAGTTATTACGGCTGGCTAACGAAATGGTCAGAAGATTTTATAAACAATCCACCATCTCCACCAAAAGTACCAAACTTTGTGCAATATGCTTATTTTGAAAAAGACATTGAACTGAGAGATAAGAATTATGTTGGATGGCGTAAAGGCGATTACTGGTTAGACGCTGATAAGTGTTGTGATATAGATGTACACCCATTTAAAAAAGGACAACCCTTTAGGACATGATTAAATTAATAATTTTTGATTTAGATGGAGTTTTAGTAGACGCAAGAGAACTACATTATGAAGCTCTAAATGCTGCACTATCAACCATAAACAATAAATATGTTATAGGCAGGCAAGAGCATTTATCTACCTATGATGGTCTCTCTACTACTAAAAAGCTGAACATGCTTACAAAAGAAAAATATTTACCACAACACCTACATGATGAAATATGGAAATTAAAACAAGAAAAAACACTAGATATTATTCGGCGTTTTGAGCCTGATCTTAGAATTATTTCTTTACTACAAAAAATAAAAGAACAAGGAATTACTATTGCATGTGCCACCAATTCTATTAGAGATACAGCAAAATTACAGTTGATAAAAAAGGGATTTTTTGAATATATTGATTTTATGTATTCTAATCAAGATGTGAACAAGCCCAAACCAAGTTCTGAAATATATTTAAGATGCATGTTGAAAGCAGACGTTGATCCACAAGAAACACTTATCATAGAAGATTCACATCATGGAAGAAAAGCTGCCATTAATAGTGGTGGTCATTTATGCCCAGTAAAAAATAGTAGTGATGTGACATACAATAAAATACAAAATTTTATAAATAAAATAGATAAACAAGCCACAATTAAACCTAAATGGCAAGGAGATAAGATGAATGTACTAATCCCTATGGCGGGTGCTGGATCAAGATTTGAACAAGCAGGGTACACTTTTCCCAAGCCCTTAATTGAGGTTAAAGGTAAGCCCATGATACAATTAGTTGTAGATAGCTTAAATATTGATGCTAAACATATATTTGTGGCACAAAAATCTCACTACGAAAAATACAATTTAAAACATTTACTTAATCTAGTTTCTCCAAATTGTGAAATTGTATGTGTAGATGGCGTGACAGAAGGTGCTGCTTGCACAACTTTACTTGCTAAAAAATTTATAGATAATAATGAACCTTTGGTGTTTGCCAATTCAGATCAATTTTTAGATTGGGATAGTAACGAATTTATGTATTCAATGGAAGCAGATGAAATTGATGGAGGTATGCTAACTTTTACGGCTACTCACCCTAAGTGGAGCTTTGCTAAATTAGACAATGATGGTTTTGTTACTGAAGTAGCAGAGAAAAAGCCAATTAGTGATATTGCAACAGTAGGAGTTTATTATTGGAAACATGGATCTGATTATGTAAAATACGCTGAACAAATGATAAGAGAAAATATTAGAGTGAATAATGAGTTTTATGTGTGCCCGGTATTTAATGAAGCCATCAAAGACCACAAGAAAATTAAAACTTTTCATTTCGATGGTATGTGGGGAATAGGAACTCCTGAAGATTTAGATATATTTAATAAGGAATATGGTAAACAATAATGAAAATAAAAGATTTAGAAATTATAAATTCTAGTCAACATTTGTTTGATAGTTTTAATGATTTCATATTAAGTGCGGACACAAAAGTATTCGGCAAACTACTGGCTAGATGTTTACTATTAGATCAAGTCAAAGACATACCGGGAGACATTGTAGAATGCGGAGTATTTAAAGGAACTGGTCTTATGACCTTTCTAAAAGCCAAAAAATTTCTGTGTCCCAATGGACATAAGAAAGTAATTGGTTTTGACTTTTTTAATTCGTCCGACCTATTAAAAACCTTAAAAGATATCGACAGAGAGGCTATGGCAACTTTGTTTGAAGGTAGAAATTATGAGCACAAAAATAAGCACGAAGAAATATTAGCTGAATATATTTTAAATTGTGGTTTTGCAGAACATGAATTTGAATTAGTTGCTGGTGATATTACTCAAACATCTCACGAGTATGTGAAAGACAAACCGGGATTTAGAATATCTTTACTATATATTGATTTAGACTTAGATGTACCCAGCTACGAAACTCTTAACGCATTGTGGGATAAAGTATCAAGAGGAGGTATCGTAGTATTTGATGAATACGCTTTTCATAAATGGTCTGAAGCAAATGGTGTGGACAGATTTTTTAAAGATAAAAATATTACAATTAAAACACTAAACTATATATGTCCAACAGCATATATAATAAAACAATGAATAAAATATACATATCACATAGAGGGAATATAAACGGCCCCAATCCTGAATACGAGAATACGCCCGATTACATAATTTCTGCAATACAAAAAGGATTTGATGTTGAAATAGATGTAAGGGTTTGTAAAAAAAATAAATGGTGGCTAGGTCATGACGAAGGTTCTGTCAATATAGATTTATCATTTTTTCTCGAATATAAGCAACATTTGTGGTGCCATGCTAAAAATTTATCAGCATTAGAGAACCTATTAAATATAAAAGCTACTTGCCTTTGGCATCAAAATGACTATTATACATTAACGAGCAACGGTTATATCTGGACATATCCAGGATATAGCATAGGTTCGCAATCAATATGGGTACTTCCAGAAAAATGTTCATTAGAATATCATCAAGTTTACTTTGAAAATTGTGCTGGTATTTGTTCTGATTATATAGGAGATTATCAATGAAACTATCGTGGCAGCAAATTCCATCTACTCAAATAACCGAAATCATGTGTAAAGGTTTCGATGGCGTTGTGCTAGATACCGAACATGGTTGTTTTAATAATGAAAGTATTTTTAGTTCTATACAAATTATTAAACTAAAAGGACTAAAAGCTTTTGTAAGACTTACAGAAGTTAATCTAACACTAGTTAGGTATTGTCTTGATGCAGGATGTGATGGCTTGATATTCTCTACAGTGGAAACAGAACAACAATGTCAAGAGATAATAAATGCTTGTTACTATCCCCCTAAAGGCAAAAGAGGTTTAGGTCTCGTCAGAGAAAACTCATGGGGAGAAAAAGGTGGTCTGGTCAGTAGAATCCCTATAATCGTTCCTCAAATTGAATCTAAACTAGGAATTGATAATATTGATAAAATTAGAAATTATGGTTTTGATTTTCATCTTATTGGTCCGTATGATTTATCTTTGAGTTTGGGTGTTCCCGGTGATTTTAAGCATGAAAAATTCCAAAACGCTATTAAAAAGATGAGAGAAGCAATTCCTAACGACAAAATGGCAATTCATATCCCTAAAGATATTGAGTCATGGGACTTATGGGAAGAAGAAATGAAACAATGGCTTGACTATAGAAAGTATGGTATGAAATGTGTTGGTATGGACACGATTGCTTTGTTACACTACAATAAAGTTAACCTATCTAAAGTTAATGCTGATCCTAGAGTCGTACGAAAATACTATTTGGGAGAATAAATAAAATACTTTTAAAAACAAGGAATAAATATGTCAACACTTAATTTAAATGCTCCAATTAATAATAGTACTGGATATGGTATTACGTCAACCAACATCTTAAAAGCCTTGCATGAAGACAAAGATGTTGATGTGAAGCTGTTTGGTATTGGACAAACTTCTGTAGAAGCACAACATGAAAAGATGGTCAAATCTATATTGGAAGACACTTTAAAAAACTGGACGGGTAACGCTCCATGTTTAAAAATTTGGCATCAATATGATTTAGCTAGTAGAATAGGAAATGGCAAATATGGAGCATTAATATTTTTTGAGATAGACACATTGAAAGATCTCGAAAAACATATGATTAATAATTTAGATGTTGTATTTGTTGCAAGCAAATGGGCTAAGACTGTCTTGGAAAAAAATGATATCACAATTCCTGTTGTAGTTTCTCCACTGGCTGTTGATACAACAGTTTTCCAAAATAGAAATGGTAAGTCACCGTTTGAAAAAGAAGCGTATAGATTTATTAACATTGGGAAATGGGAAATTCGTAAAGGACATGATTTTTTACTAGAAGCTTTTAATAAGGCTTTTGAAAAAGAAGATAATGTTGAACTAGTTATGATTAATCAAAATCCTTTTCTAAGTGGACAGGAAAATCAAATTTGGGCAGATATGTATAAAAATAGTAAGCTAGGAGAAAAAGTAACCATCCTACCTAGACTTGCTACACATAATGATCTGTCTAAAGTTATTCAGCATTGTGATTGTGGTGTTTTCCCAGCAAGGGCTGAGGGTTGGAACAACGAGATTCTAGAAGTCATGGCTTTAAATAAGCCTATTATTGCCACAAATTATTCAGCACATACAGAATATTGTACAAAAGATAATAGTATGCTAATTGAAATTGATAATTTAACCAGTGCTGATGATGGTAAATTTTTCAATAATGAGGGTCAATGGGCAGATTTAGGATCAAATCAAATGGATCAAACTGTAGAGTTTCTGAAAAGGGTGTATAAAGATAGTGTCAAGACTAATACAGCAGGTCTTGAAACAGTTAAACAATACACATGGAATAATACAGCCTCTATTTTATCTAAGGAGATGTTAAATGCCTCTACCAAAACATAAGCCCGGTGAAGATCGAAAGAAATTTGTAAGTCGTTGTATGTCTGATCCGAATTCTAAAAAAGATTTTTCAGACACAAAGCAGCGTATAGCCTACTGTGTTAAAGAAGCTAAAGAAGGCACCAAGTCATCTTTAATATCAGATGTTCACGATGAATTATTAGTTGCAAATGCTACATGGGATGATGAGTGTGATGAATTTGTTCAGGAGGTTGTAGCAGAAATGGTTTATGATGAAGAAGGTAATGCTTTAGGAGCAGAATACCAAGGTAGAAAAGTAACTCTCAACAAACCTTTCCTGACTCCTAAAGGGCCAAAGAAGAGAAGCGTTTATGTTAAAAACGATAAAGGTAATGTTGTTAAGGTAAACTTTGGCGATCCTAACATGAAGATCAAAAAAAGCGATCCTGCTAGACGAAAATCTTTTAGAGCTAGACATAATTGTGATAACCCGGGGCCAAAACATAAAGCAAGATATTGGTCTTGTAAGTTCTGGTAATAACATGCCTAGATTAATTCACTCTGTTCAAAAAGAATTACAATATAGTATTTCTAATATTGATGATTTACGTTATGATCAAAATTTTGATTATAAACAATCTAAGTATGTACATATGTCTTTTCCAGAACTATCTAATATAGACATATTTAATATTGTGCCTAAGCCTCCGTCTAATGCTGGGGTTACTACTAAAAAAGAAATATCATATATTAGTACACTTACTCAAAACCGTACTAGTGAACAGATCAAATTAGTTTATGATGTTGATGAGGATGCTAATTCTGTTTTTAATGATTTTATAGATAGTAATAATTTAATATTTCCAGATAATAAATTTGCTACCTTATATAATTTAGTTGTACAAGAATTAATTGATCATTTAAAATATTATTATAATAGACCTAGACCTTTTCAAATTGCAGAATTTTATAAAATTCCTATTGATATTATACGCACTGGTAGTGATGGAACACCAGCATATCCTAGTGGTCACACCATGTATGCAGGCTTGGCTGCGGAAATTTTAAGTGAAAAATATCCTGAAAAAAGGCAGTCTTTTCGTTCTTTAGCAAAAAAATGTGGCCATATTCGTGTATTACAAGGTGTACATTATCCTTCGGATAATAAAGCCTCACTAAAAATCATTCAAACTATTTACCCTATACTGAGCAAATATTATGAGAAAATACAAAATTCTATCTGAAGCACAAGATAATTTATCAGAATACAAAAAAGATTTTCTGGAAATGAATATCGGTTCACTAAATGCTATTATGCGTAAAGCACAGTCTATCTTAGCTGATCTTGAAAATCCTATGGTAAAAAACAACTTGACAGAGAGTTGGTTACAGGGTAAAATTGCTATAACAGAAGACTACATGACAACAATTCATGATTTTGTAAAGTATGTTCCTTCTGATGACGATAAAGAAGATATGGCTCCTGCAAGTTTGTGGGAGAATATTAGAAAGAAAAAGCTTCGTGAAGGTAAGAAATATAAACCAGCAAAACCTGGAGATAAAGACAGACCTAATAAAGAAGCATGGAAAAGAGCTCAGAACAGTTAGCTTTGAGCACGTTTGTTTTTGACAATTTAGATAGGACTTTTAATTATGGAAACAGAATACAAGGATATGGTAGAATATATAGAGATTGCACAGAAAGCAATTAAGGCTTTTGCTGATAAAATTTGTCCCGGCATTTCTTATCAGATGTCTCAAAGTGAGGATGCAATTGCTGATGTGGCTCAGGCTATTATGTGGGGAGATTGGAAATATGACCCTAACAGAAAAGGGCAAATAAGTAATCTTTCAAAAACCCAATATTCTTATAGGAATCAATGTGCTATTTGGGGCATTCAAACCTATGTTAAAAAAAGACTCAAAAGAAAAACGGTCTACCTGAACAATTTAGTGCAAGATCAAGAAATGGATTTAACTGATTTGCTAGTAGACGAAAGACAGAACGAACCTATTACACAGCTTTTAGACCAAGAAAAAGAAGACTTAAAATTTCAGACTATTAATGATATCTTTGATTCTAAATTATTAACACAAGAACAAAAAGATAAAGTTAGACTTTATTATTTAGAAGGTTATAGTTTAGCTAAAGTTGGCAAAAAATACGGAGTAACAAGAGAAGCAATTAGACAGACACTTAAAAGCTGCATTAAAAAACTACAGGGTGAATTTGTATGAAAGTTTATATTTTACCAATTATTTTTTCGGCAAATACGAAAGACAATGAAAGTTTTTTATTAACATTAAAGGGAGAAAAATTTATTGTCCCTCTTGTCGAAATTAAATATACAGAGTTCTTTCATAAGGAAGCTATGCAACATATAGTTAACTTTTTTGAAGCAGGCTCTATAAAATTCAATGATGCTTGTAAGTATAATTTTCTTTCTATACAAGACGAATTAACTTGCAAGTATGTTCATAAAAATTTTGACTTTGTAGAAAAAGAAGACTTAATCGTTTGTTATGGAGGGATTCTTCTGCAATACAAATGTTTAGAGGATTTTCAATGGACAAAAGTAGTAAACAGCACTCAGCATAGTGGTTTTAGCCCCGATATGGATTTTAATATTTTACTTAATCACGTCATACAAAAAAGTATAATATGAACTATTATAATAATTCAGATATTTTACAAGATATGCACAACTACGGGGCATCTTTACACTCTAGAGAAATATTTTTACACAATTATTACTCATCTGAAGAAGAAAATCCCGGCGTTGACTATAGAATGGCTAATGTTTTTTTAAAGAATATAAAAATACTAGAGAAAAAATCTAACGATGAAATTACCATACACATGAATAGTGTTGGTGGAGAATGGTCGGATGGTATGGCTATCTTTGACTCTATTGCTATGTGTCAATCTTATGTAAAAATTATTGTATATGGTCAAGCAGAAAGTATGAGTAGTATTATTTTACAAGCTGCTGATGAAAGAATTATGTCTCGTCATAGTTACTTCATGCCTCATTATGGAACAACTGATGCTAATGGAGAATATTTGAATGTACAAAATTGGGTTAAGTTTGAAAAAAATATTTGTAATATTATGTTTGATATTTATTCAAGCAATTGTTACAAAGGTAAATATTTTAAAGAAAAATATGGAGGTACAAAAGACAGCATATCAAAAGTAAACGCTTGGTTGAAAAGAAAATTAAAAGATGGAGATTGGTTTTTAAATGCTGAAGATTCTGTGTATTATGGTTTTGCAGATAAGGTTCTCAAATAGTGTATTGATAAATAGAAAATATACTAAGAGAACAGTAAAATGAATATAGAATTTCAGTGTACAGACTCAGTATTATCTAACGAAGAAGTGATTAATACTTTAGAA
>WLWH01001700.1_pt1 | contig 13750 bp, 6 predicted proteins | sample 6712741 | NCBI WGS metagenome assembly WLWH01 (sample SAMN12718694, study PRJNA515312) | sponge metagenome | isolation source: marine sponge | host: Mycale hentscheli | place: New Zealand: South Island, Marlborough, Capsize Point | collected 2003-05-01 | reverse complement strand
GTCATGGACGATGGACCAGAATATGTCACCCCCGAGGATCTGACCGCAGCGAAGAAGCCCCGGGGAAACGCGTTACAACGGCCCATCGCCGAGACATCGAGTTCGAAAACCGGGGAACTCTTGGCTCGCATCGAAAAGAATCCCCTTCCAGACGGCTACCAAGGAAGCAGCCACCAGGCCTACGTTGACAAGGTCATGGCCGGTCTCAAACCCAAACAACGCGCACGGGTCGGCCAACTCTGGAAAGAAAAGCGCCGCATCGATCCCGACATGCCCAACCCGGGATCGTCCTACATCAAAATTCTCACGCACGTCGCCGAAGGTGCGGAAGAGGCAGATTCCGCTGGCCGTCCTTCCGGCGTCAAGACACAAGCGGGCAACAGTTCTCGTCAAAATGTTCCGCCGTCCAACGGACCGAAAGTCTCGGTGGATTCCGCTACAAAGGCGCCTCTGAAGACCAATGTCATTCTGATCATGGCCGATGATATCGGCTACGAATGCTACGGCGCCTACGGCGGTACTTCGTACAAGACACCTGTACTCGACAGAATGGCTCGGCAGGGCATGCGATTTGACCACGCATATTCGAACCCCGTCTGCACGCCCAGTCGGGTCAAAATCATGACCGGGCTCAGCAACGTTCGCAATTACGCCGCCTTCGGGATCTTAAGGCAGAGTGAGCGGACGATTGGACACATGATGAAGGACGCGGGGTATCGGACCGCCATCGCCGGCAAATGGCAATTGCTGGGAACCGAGCATTACGGGGAACAAACTCGAGGTAAGGGGTCGTGGCCTCAGGATGCAGGTTTCCAGCGTCATTGCCTGTGGCAGGTCGACACGGGCGGACCGCGTTTCTGGGGTCCGGTCATCACCACCGACGGCACGACTCAACAATTCGAAAAGGATGTCTTTGGGCCCGACATCTATTGTCAATTCCTGTTGGATCGCATGGACGAGTACAAGGACGAACCGTTTTTTCTCTACTATCCAATGGCGCTGGTTCATTGGGATCACGATTCAACAAAGGAAGACCCGAATCAATTCATCCCCACACCCCACAGCACGGACCGAAACAACACAAACCAACAGGAAAACTTCGCCGACATGGTTTCCTACATGGATACGGTGATCGGCCGTATAGTCAACAAGACGGTTGAACTGGGAATTGCAGACCGCACACTGATTCTTGTCACTGGAGACAACGGAACGTACAGATCGATCAAGTCCAACATCGGCGACAAGGTGATCGTGGGCGGCAAAGGCAGGCCGACCGACGCTGGCACCCACGTCGCACTGATCGCTTATCAGCCAGGCACAGTTCCAGCCGATCAGATCTGCAAGTCCGTTGTCGACTTCTCCGACTTTGCGCCAACGATTGCCGAAGCAACCGGCGCTGAACCACTGTCTCCCACCGATGGACGTAGTTTCTTTCCACAACTATTGGGCAGAAAAGGAAACCCGAGGGAAAACATCTTCATCTACTACTGCCCCAAACCAGAGACAAGTAAGCCACTTCGGTTCGTTCGCAACGAGCGCTGGAAGTTATATGGAAATAACCGCCTGTTCGACGTCGCCAATGACGTTTTGGAAAAAAAACCAGTCACGGGTCCGGCGTCGAAGGGAATTCGTAAAGAACTTCAGGCAGCGCTCGACCAGATGCCAAGTGAAGGTCAGAAGTTAATGAACTTCGATTAGGCAAATCGAGGCCTGGCACCCAGTGGACCAGAAATAACATGAAATTCATACTCACATTTTTTTGCTTTCTGTTGCTGACTGCATATGCCTCAGCTGAAGTCAGGCATCCCAATGTCGTTTTGATTTTTGCCGATGACATGGGCTATGGCGACGTCACCTGCTACGACGCCGAATCCAAAATCCATACACCAAATCTGGATCAGCTGGCCAAGGGTGGCATGCGCTTTACCGATGCCCATTCGGCCTCCGCTGTCTGTACGCCTTCACGCTATGCCCTGCTGACCGGCCGCTACGCATGGCGAACCGGATTGAAAAGTGGTGTTCTCGGTGGCTTCTCACCGCCCCTCATCGAGAAAGGACGCATGACAGTGGCGGATTTATTCCAGGGCAAGGGCTACCGAACTGCCTGCATTGGGAAGTGGCATCTGGGAATGGACTGGGGCGGAGGAATGCGCGGAGAAAAGGGCTACACCATGCGCAACAACTCGGAGGGGATCGATTTCACCAAACCGATTCAGAACACCGCCATCGTCAACGGATTCAACGAATACTTCGGGATTGCCGCATCTCTGGACATGCCCCCCTACGTTTTCATTCGAAATGACCGTGTCACCGAGCAACCCACTTCCAGTTTGAAGGAAGAAGACAAAGGTGGTCGGCAGGGGCCTGCGGTTCCTGGCTGGCGGCATAAGCATGTCATGCCGACCTTGACCGACGAGGTCATCTCCTTCATCCAACGCAACGAGCAAAGCCCCTTTTTCGTTTACATGCCGCTCAATGCACCTCACACACCTCACGCGCCAGGTGATGCCTTCATTGGTAAAAGCAAATTGGATATCTACGGCGATTTCATGGTGGAAGTGGATCATCACATAGGAAGGGTGATGAATGCGTTGGATCGATTGAAACTCACAGACAACACCCTGGTGATTGTGACCAGTGACAACGGACCTGAGACCAACATGTATCCACGCCGGAGTAAGTTTGGTCACGACAGCTCCTCTCACTTCCTGGGAGCCAAACGCGACAACTGGGAAGGCGGACACCGAGTTCCCTTCATTGCTCGCTGGCCAGGCGTGATCGCGCCGGGCTCAACGTGCGACACACCGTTCTGTCTTGTCGACATGATGGCAACATTTTCAGAACTTCTGTCTGTCGAGCTTCCCACAGATCAGGGGGTCGACAGTGTTTCCATTCTGCCATTGATGCTAGGCAAAGGCGATGACAACCGAAAAACTCACGCAATAATTCACCACTCATCGAGCGGTCGATTTGCGATTCGAAACGGTGACTGGAAATTGCTGCTGCACGCGGGATCCGGAGGGAACGGTTACGGAGGCGGGCAACGCAGCAGCAGGTACAACGGAACGATTGAACAGAGGTCATTCGACACTGCGAACCGCCAGCTCTACAACATGCGGACTGATCCGGACGAGACAACCAATCTGATCGAGATACGTCCTGACGTCGTCAGTGAATTGACTGCTCTCGCGGGTGAATATGTCAGGCAAGGACGCAGTACACCGGGGCCTCACCTGAAGACCGACTTACAGAACTGGCCTCAAATTGACTGGTTGTCACCGCATGCAATTCCAGCGGCGTCAGGTCATACGTCAGATGAAAATAAAACTACGGGCAAGCCCAAAACAAAATAAGAAGAGAACACATACCATGAAACCTATCCTCACATTTTTTTTATGCTTCTCGATGCTCGCTGCGTTTGCTTCAGCTGAAGAAAAGCAACCCAAGCCCAACGTAGTCATTCTGCTGGCCGATGATCTGGGATCAAAGGATCTCGGCTGTTATGGCGGGCCAGTCAAAACACCAGTGCTCGACAACCTCGCAGCGCGTGGGGTCAAGTTCACCGACTTTCACGCCGGGGCAGCAGTCTGCTCGCCATCGCGGGCGACTCTCCTTACCGGAAGGCAGAATCTCCGCACTGGTATTTACAGCGTTCTGCAGGATCACATGCACGACATGTATCTGCTGGAACGCGAAGTGACGATCGCAGAAGTGTTGCAACAGGCTGGTTATGGAACGGCCCACTTCGGCAAGTGGCACGTCGGGATGACTTCGGGGAAACGAAAAAAACCTACGCTTCAGCAGCACGGTTTTGACTACTGGTTCGGGCTCTCCAACGGAGCCAACCCAAGCCATAAAGATCCTACGAACTTTATGCGCAACGGCAAACGAGTCGGACCGCTGAAAGGCTATTCGTGTCAGTTGATCGTGGACGATGCGATCCGCTGGTTAGACGAGAAGAAGAATCCAGATCAACCGTTCTTCATGAACATTTGGTTTAATGAGCCTCACTCCAAACTGGCGGCGCCTGATGAGATCACCTCGATCTACGGCGATCTCAAGGATGAAGCCGCAATCTATTCGGCCACAGTCGATAACACCGATCGAGCCATTGGACGACTCGTTGCCAAGCTCAAGGAAATAGGCAAGCTGGACAACACCTTCATTATTTACTCTTCAGACCACGGAAGTTATCGGGCTGATCGCAATGGTGGATTGACTGGTGCCAAAGGATCGAAATTTGAAGGTGGGTTACGATCTCCGGGTATTTTCTTCTGGCCGAATGGTTTTCGAGGCGGTCGCACTGAAGACACACCTTCAGGCTCTGTTGATTTACTGCCGACGATTTGTGGACTGACCGGTATCGATAAACCCAAAGGCGTGCACCTTGATGGCGCTGACCTTTCACCGTTGCTCATCGAGAAAGGTGACTTGAATCGATCGCAACCCCTGTTGTGGCTTTCACCGTCATCGGGTCATCTCGCTACCTTGCGTGAAGGGGATTACACGCTGATGGGCTACTCTGATTACAAATTGCCCGCGAATAATGCCAAGAAAAATGAATTGCAGCAGAAGCTGGCCAGATTGGCGGGCATCAATCCGCGGGCGCCCAACCTGGGTTCCCGCGTCACCAACACCACCTTCTCCAGCCCCGAATACAACCGGCTGAAGAGCGAGTTCGTTCGTGCACGGACCTTCCAGGAAGCGTGGATTCCAACGATCAAGGCAGGCGGGTTTAGCCGGTTCGAACTGTACGACTTAAAAACTGATCCGCAACAAAAGAAGGACATCTCAAAGCAACGTCCGAAAGTCACTGAGCGTCTCAAGAAAGAGCTGCTGGCGCTCTACAAGGATATCATGGCCGATGCACCGGACTGGTCTGCTCAAACTGGAACAGAAAACAAACAGGGAAAAGCGAAACAGAATCCTGAGAAAGGTCAGCGTGTTCAATCATCATCTCAAGACATTCTCAAGAAGATATCGCAACGCCCAATTCCTCGTGGCTACCGTGGCTCAAATCATCAATCCTACGTTGATGAACGAATGAAAAAATTGTCACCGAAGCAACGAACACGTCTGGGAGAACTTTGGAAAAAGGCCAGCACCGAACAGAATGAGGGCGTCAATAAAGGACAGCTCTTTGTCAAAATATTGGATTACGTCCAGTCATCAGGAAAACAGCAAAAAAGTGAAGATACGCTGACAAGAAATGACACGTTTGCAGACAGCAATTACCAATTCCCTCGCGAACAAAAAGCTTTTCTTGAGAAAACAAAACGCTACTGGCATCAATGGCGAGGGCCAGAAGCCACTGGCATGAGTGCAACTGCTTCACCTCCTGTCACATGGAGTGAAGAAAACAACATCCGCTGGAAAGTACCGATTGAAGGACAGGGTAACGCTTCTCCCATTGTGTGGGATGACAAGATATTTGTTCTGACAGCCGTTGATACCAAAGTTGTTGATCCAAGCCTGCCACCTCCAGAAGAACAGCCTGAGCGGGTTTTCGGCATCACATTTCCGAATACTGTTTTTCGGTTTGAAGTTCTTTGTTTGAACCGGTTCACTGGAAAAAAAATCTGGCAGCAGACTGCAACTGAAAAAGTTCCCCATGAAGGCACTCATCACCATGCCGACTTTGCCAGTGCATCACCTGTGACTGATGGAGAGCGACTGTACTGCTGGTTTGGCTCTGCAGGAATGTACTGCTACAGCCTTGATGGAACATTGCTCTGGAAACGGGACCTTGGAGAAGTTCGCGTCGGAGCCAGCCTCGGTGAAGGATGCTCTCCTGTCCTTCATCATGGACGAATTATTATCGTCCGTGATCATTCTGGCCAATCATCGATAGAGGTCCTTGAAGCTGCAACCGGTCAAACCGTCTGGAAACGTACCCGTGATGAGAAAAACGCATGGGCAACACCTAAAATCTTTACAAAAGATGGTGAACGAACGCAGGTTATCACAGCAGCTTCAAATTTCATTCGCAGCTACGACCTTGATACCGGAGAGGTCATTTGGCAATGCAGTGGATTGACCGGCAACGTTACGCCTTCACCAGTCATCTATAACGACATGGTCATCTGCATGAGCGGCTATGAAGGCCACTCTGTCATGGCTTTAAAACTTGATTCGAAGGGTGATGTTTCTGGAAGTTCTGCAGTTGTTTGGTCAGGCGACAAAGGAACTCCATACATTCCATCTCCACTCCTATTTGATGACCAGTTGTATTTCACCCAATCCAACAAGGGAATTCTTACTTCTTTAAATGTCACCACTGGTGAAGCAATCATCGAACGAACACGCCTGCCTGATATACAAAATATCTATGCGTCTCCTGTTGGTGCCAACAGCCATGTTTATTTTGCCGGCCGAACTGGTGCTATTGTCGTACTCAAACACACAAATGAATTGAATGTTGTTGCTACGAACAAACTTGATGATGAATTTAATGCCTCACCTGTACCAGTAGGCGACTGCCTTTATTTGCGGGGCCGGCAGTATCTGTACTGCATTGGTGAAAACAAAAACAACTAACTGCACTATCTGATTGTGAGAGGATACTATGAAAACCAAACGAGTTTTTTGCCTTGGTGGGAAAGATGCCATGAAAAAAAGTGTGGTTCTATTTTGCTCTAGTCTTACAGTAATGCTCAGTTGCGCTTTCAGCCAAGCAGCAACGATTCAAGGGACTGTCGTCAATGAAAAGAACATGCCCGTTGAAGGTGTCATGGTTTCAGCAATTGACACTGAGCATCGAAAATGGACATCTGTATTCACCAAACCGGATGGCTCTTTTACCATTGATGGGCTCAGGAATTGTAATTATCGGCTCCGTACTCGCCTCATGGGGCTCGCAGATACCTGGCTGAGCAGCGTGTCTGCGAACACAGATAATCTTCACATCCAGACACGCCCAGCAGTTGGTGAAGAGCTCGAATTACAGCGACCTGCAAACAGTGCCTTCAGCATGTTGGATTTTGAGGATTCACATGCCAAGCTCAATTTCAAAATGATGTGTTCCTACTGCCATCAAGTTGGAACCGTGGGTTTTCGAACTCCAGAAGAGCCTGTTGACTGGGAAACCATGCTCAGGCGAATGGATGGATTCGGTGGGCTGTTTCCACATACAAAAGAAACCATCATTCCTCGACTGATGGAAACGTACAAAGGAGACGCCGTCAAACAATGGCCAACTTTTGTGCCACCACCAGCTCCAACAGGGCTTGCTGCTGCTGCCACAATAACAATGTGGGAAATGGATGAATTGCTCCGAGGATCTTTTCATGATCTGGAACTTGGCCGTGATGGAAGAGTCTATGCGGTCAACATTCAAAACGGAAAGTTGATTGCACTTGATACCGAATCGGGTGAGCAAACAACGTACAAATATCCGAAAGGAGCCTACGGCCCTCATTCAATTGAAACAGCCAATGATGGAAGCCTGTGGACGACCATGTGCGCAAGTGGCAAGATGGTTCGCTTTGATTTCAATACTGAGCAATTTGAAACCTACAGCAGTGCGGAGGCACCAAAGACACGTGGGAATTACCCACATACATTACGAATCAATCCGAGTGATCCTGAAGGATTGATTTGGTACACCGATGCCGGCTCCAATTCATGTTTTTCGATTCATCCAACAACACACGTCGTCAAAGAATACAAACTCCTTGATGCTGGTCAGGCGACTGCCGCTGGTCGTGGTGAGTCACGAGGCATTACACCCTATGGCATCGATTTTTCTCCCGTCGATGGAATGATCTGGTATTCCAAGCTCAATGGCAACCGGATTGGACGAATTGACCCGTCGGTCGATGATGGCGCGATCAAAGAGTGGAACCCGCCTTTTCGTGGACCACGTCGGCTTCATGTAGCACCTGATGGCATGGTCTGGGTTCCTGGCTTTGGGTCGGGTGTATTTGGAAAGTTTGATCCCACGACCGAACGCTGGACTGTCTACGAATTGCCTGATGCTGAAAACCAGATTCCGTATGCATTAAATATCGATAAGGACGGCATTGTCTGGGTCTGTGGTACTGGAAACGACACAATCAACAGGTTTGACCCCGTCACTGAAACACTTGTTGAGTTCCGTTTACCAACCCGCGTCTCATACACACGTGAAATTGAGTTTGATGATGACGGCAATGTCTGGACCAGTACATCTGGACCAGCCCGTCATATGGAACGAGGCGTTGGGGCTGTGATCTGTATTTCGTTACCTGACACGCTGCCAACAAATGGTGGCACGCAGCTCATCGCAAAAACATACGACGGGAATCATGATGTGGGTAATCTTGCTGTGGTACCAAAACGCAGGCCTCCGAATCAGGGCCTGTTTCAAAAAATTGGTCAATCTCCATTACCAGCTGCCTACCACGGAAAAAATCATCAAGAATATGTTGATGCACGGATGACTGAACTCAGTTCATCGCAACGACAACAGGTGAACAAGTTGTGGCAACAGTTCCGACGCCAGAATCCAAAGCGAAGCCGTGATGGCCAAATGTTTATTCGTATTCTAGAACACGTCGGGAGTACCGAGCCGGATGCTATTCCAACCAGAAAGTTTGTAAAAAAATGGAAGCAGAATTATCGAGAGCTGATTACACAGGCAAATCATTTAGAGAATCGATCTCTCGACAATGGCCGGTACGTTTTCGAACAGGCAGCCTGTAGCCGGTGTCATTCGATTGAAGGAAAGGGTGCAAAATACGGCCCAGACCTAACAGCGGTCTCAAAACGCTTTCAGGGCGGCAAGCTTCTGTTGCAGCTTGTGAATCCATCTCAAGAGATTCATAAGGATTTTAAAACACAGATGATCCTTGTTGATGATGGTCGTCTTCTGACTGGCTTAGTAGTCAATGAAACACCGGACCATGTAGAGATCGTACAGAACCTGCTTCGACCGGAGAACATTGAGCGAATTCAAAAGTCAGCGATTGAGGAACGAAAGGTTGCTGACGTTTCCAGCATGCCGAGTGGATTGCTCGATACCTTTACAGCTGAAGATATTCTCGACCTTTTGGCATTTGTCGAGTCCTCAAAGGCTATTCCAGCTACAAACCAATGAGACTATTTCGATATCTTCTCCGAAAGTATTTCGTCGCATGGGCGTATCTGCTTGCTACCAACATGCCGTTTGTACATGCGGAAAATGATTTTCATGCAGTTGAAAATCTGGTTCAGACAGCCTGTATCTCGTGTCATGATGCAGAGACAGAGACACATTTGAACTTAAACGCCCTCGATAAACCGTACGCGTCACCGGAAGCGTTCCAGCAATGGGTACTCATATTCGATCGTATTCAGCGTCGAGAAATGCCTCCACCAGATTCTTTCGTGCCAAGTGATGAAGCGAGGCATGCCGCATTATCGACACTTAAAAAAGAACTTTCACAAATAAATAAACAGGCACGAAAACAGAATGGAAGAGTGCCCTCAAGGCGGCTGTCACGACGTGAGTACGAACATACGCTCCATGATCTTCTGGGCATAGGTGGTGAAATTGCAAAATATCTCCCACCAGAAGATGAGTCAGGAGCGTTTGATGTAGTGGCGGCGAATCAGGAAATGTCCAGCGTCCACGTGAAAGGTTTTCTCAAAGCAGCCGAAGCCGCTCTTGATGAAGCAATTGAGTTGGGTCCAAAACCAAATATGAAACGTGAGCTTGATTATGCAAACTCGCGATACATGCAAATGTGGTTTGAACGACCCGTCCGCCGTGGTGGTGGCACAGTGTTTCGAGACAATGATGATCTCATCATGTTCCGTGGTGAAAACCACAACCTGCGCTCGGATTCAAACGGCCTGCGATTTTCTGCTCCTGGACGATATCGGATTACGGTCACCGGCTCTGCGTATCAGCCGCGCTCGTCGGTGACCATGAGCCTCAAACGCCAGAATGATATTCAGGGTAATAGTGAACTCTTTGCCGCATGGGATGTGACAGAGAAAATGCGAACTGTTTCAACGATTCACTATTTCCGGCCAGATGATTACTTTTATGTCAGTGCTGATGAACTTGAACCGGCACCTGATGGCAAACTCATTTACAACTCTCAACCTGCAAGTGAGTTCAAAGGAGAGGGCGTACGGGTTCGTGAGGTGCTTGTTGAAGGTCCACTGGAAACTACGTGGCCTCCACGCCGAACACGATCCCTGTTCCCAGGTGTTGAATGGGAACGGACTGTAAATAGAAGATCGTACAGACCCGTTACAACAAAATCTCATTACCAACATATTCGTGACGCTGTGGCAGCGCTTGCGCCCAGAGCCTTCCGAAGACCAGTCACTAAGAAAGAAATAACGGAGCTGACCAATCTCGCTATTCCGAGCCTCGAAGCCCAGCGTGGGTTTCTTGCCAGCGCTCGCATTCCATTAACAGCAATCCTCATTTCTCCACATACGCTCTTTCTGACGAACGATTTGCAGAAAAATAAATCGAAGCTAACCAACCATGCGATTGCCTCTCGACTTTCATATTTTCTCTGGCGAAGCCCTCCTGACGAAGAGTTACTTCGATTAGCGAGCGAGGGAAGGCTCTCTGAATCCAACACGCTGTCTACTCAGGTAGATCGACTTTTGGCTGATAAAAAAAATCAACTTTTTATTCATGATTTTACCGATCAGTGGTTCGAACTCGATCAGATTGATGCAACGACACCTGATATAAAACTGTACCCTGAATATGATGATGTCTTACGTCGAGCAATGCTTGCTGAGACACGAGAGTTTTTCTCGTATCTGCTGAAAGAAAATCTGCCAATCCATAACCTGATTGACTCCGACTTTACATTCCTGAACCGCCGTCTTGCTGAACACTATGACATCAAAGGCGTATTCGGCGAGACGATGAGGAAAGTCTCCTTGGACGCGTCGAGTCCACGAGGCGGTATTCTTGGGCATGCCTCAATTGCAAAAGTGACTGCAAATGGGAGTGTCACAACGCCCGTCAAACGTGGCAATTTTATCCTTACGCATGTGCTGGGTCTTCCACCGAATCCACCACCGCCTGACATTGCCACAATTGAACCAGATACACGAGGCACTACCACAATTCGTCAGATGCTTTTAAAGCATCAGTCGGTTGAAACATGTGCTAGATGTCATCAGCATATCGATCCACCAGGTTTCGCAATGGAAGGCTTCGATCCGGTTGGTACGTACCGGCAGCACTATCGCATTGGTAAAAATATGAAACAAAGTCTTCAACCTGGATTACGGTTAAAGCGAGTGGGTTACAACTCAGGCCCGCGTGTAAACACGTCTGGGGTCACAGTCGAGGGCGATGTTTTCCAAAACATTCGTGACTATCGCAAATTACTTCGTGAATCAACAAAACAAATTGCACGAAATACTCTCTCACAGTTGATCATTTTCGCGACGGGTGGTGACATTGAATTTTCTGATCGTGATGAAGTCGAACGCATTCTTTCTGCGACACAAAGCGACGGATATCCTCTCCGAAGTCTTGTCCACCACGTTGTTACAAGTCCCCTGTTCAGGAATCGATGATGCACACACCGCTCTCACGACGCACAGCACTAAAAGCTTCTGGAATTACAGTTGCCTTGCCTCTTCTTGAATCCATGAGCATGGCAATTGGTGGGAATAACGTGGCACCACCCAAGCGGATGGTGTGTATCTGTAACACGCTTGGGCTCCATGCACCGTCCTTATTTCCTGCGACAACAGGTAACAACTACGAAAGCACCGAATACCTAGACATTCTTCAACGTCATCGCAAGGAGTACACGCTATTCGCAGGTCTTTCACATCCAGACCAGGTAGGGAAAGATCCTCACGATACCGAGATGACCTTCCTCACATCTGCAAGAAACCCTGGCCTCGGAGGTTTTCGAAACACGATTTCAATTGATCAGTTTGCTGCCGAAAAAATTGGAAATGTGACAAGATACCCATCTGTCTCACTGAGTAGTAACAGAAAGAAAAGTCAATCTTTCACAAGAAACGGTGTGATGATTCCTGCTGATGATATGCCGTCTCAGGTGTATACAAAATTATTCTTACGTGGAAGTCAAAAAGAAATCAGACAACAGAGGCAACGCCTAGCAGATGGCCATAGCATTCTCGATAGTGTGATTGAGCAGATACGATCAATAGAGCGCACAACACCCAGCACCGATAAACATCAACTTGAACAATATTTTGACTCCATTCGGGTTGCTGAAACAGAATTAAATAATTCCGAAGTATGGCTCGATCGACCGAAACCCAGTGTTCAGACGGCACCTCCAGAAAATATTGCCGACCCATCTGATTTAGTTGGTCGTGTACGGTCGCTTCTCAACCTCATTCCACTTATTCTCCAGACAGATTCATCACGCGTGATATCTGTTGTTATTCAGAGTGACCATGGGACTCCAAATATTGATGGTGTGTCCGATGGCCATCACCCTCTTTCTCACCATGGACAAGACCCGGAGAGAATCGCACAGCTTAAGATTATTGAAATGGAAATTCTTATGTGCTTGAGTAATTTCCTTGATGGTTTGAAACAGCCATCTGAAAATGGATCGGGTTTACTCGAGCAGACCTCAGTTCTCTTTGGCAGCAACCTAGGAAATGCAAATGCTCACGACCCCAGAAATCTTCCGATCATTCTGGCCGGTGGGAAGCACAAGCATGGCAGGTTTATTCAGCACAACAAAAAAGACAATGTTCCTCTGTGCAACCTGTTTTTATCACTTCTTCAGTCAATGGGCATTGAGTCCGATCGATTCGGATCAAGCACTGGAACCATCGATACATAAGGTTCGTACAAACAACATCGTGTCATTTCATTACTTTACTCAACAACAGACTGTTTGAAATGCTACTCATGACACGCTAGGAACCAGTCCTTCTTTGTGCCGTAATCGCCAAAAAAAACCGCCTGGGCAACAACGTTTCCCAGGCGGTCGTTTTATGATTATTAGTATTTTTAAAGAACTACTCTTTTGCAGCAATCTCTAGATTAATAGTATTCGGACCTTTTTCTACCATTTCATTATGTGTCCCTGGATCCTGAAACTCCTTTGCAATCTTTAGATCTTTGAGTTGATCAGCAACCGTCTCAATTTCATCGCCGTCATCTGTCTCCTTCGTAATTGTCATCGCAGCAACAGTCACGATATTCATACCAGGTGAACAGCCTTTTTTCCTCGGCGTGAAACTCAACTCATATCGCCCTTCATCATTTGTGAAGCCACTACATTGAACTCCTTCACCAGTCGGATGAAAAGAAATCTCTAATCCGCGCGGTGCCGGAGACCCGTTGACTGTTACAACTCCAGTAACTGTGGCAGGAAGATTACTATTGCCACAACCAACTAAACCCATAACAGACAGTACTGCACAACAGACAAGTGCCTTTTGATAGTTTTTCATCCGAGATACTTCTCCCTTAAAAATACGTGTCATAATTTTTTAAGCTTCCTTGTTACATTATTCTGGAAGGGATACTGGGTTCCCATCATTACGACAAGAAAGTTTTTGAAGCACTCCGCGACTAGGGTTTTCGATAGCACTACGTATGGTAGCAACATTGCCGTTGGTATGGTTAGCGCCACCTAAACCGCCGGCCTCAAAATTGATGGCTTCCGAAAGAAAATTCGTCGCACCGTCTGCCATGAGGAATCCAACGATTCCTTGATGAGACGAGCCAAAGCCGTGTAGCCGTCCTCTATTAAGCGTCGCATTCTGTCTAGCGTAACGTACGACTGCGTTACTACCATTAACACCA
>WLWH01001699.1_pt1 | contig 13750 bp, 6 predicted proteins | sample 6712741 | NCBI WGS metagenome assembly WLWH01 (sample SAMN12718694, study PRJNA515312) | sponge metagenome | isolation source: marine sponge | host: Mycale hentscheli | place: New Zealand: South Island, Marlborough, Capsize Point | collected 2003-05-01 | reverse complement strand
AAGAAAACACCTTTAGAGTAACAAAAGTAGAACCTATCAGAATGGTAGTAAGATAAAAGTTTATGAAAGAAGTCAGCGAACCTACAATGCAACAAAAATTATTTCTCGTACATTTATTAAAAAATAGAGGCTATACAGCAGCAGATTTAGCTAACCCAGATCACGATGACCCCGCAACAGAACCCGAACGAGCTACCCTTCGCGCTATGTGGTTGGGTGTCCCCGGACTTGGGATTAACTTTTATTTACCCTATCGAGCTATAGTAATTTTAACATGGAATGTCATGTGGATGAATGATGGCGTGAACAACGGACTCGATCAAAATGAGCAAGAATCTCTCTTGCGCCTATTCGTAAATGGTCAAATACAAGAATATACGTGGAAAAGAGAATTACATCCATGCATCAGAATTGACCAAGGTGGCCCGGGAGCTGGAGATAAGACTCACTGGGGGAGAGACATAAACAGATACTGGAACGGTCATTATACTGTTGAGCTTGAGGCTGGATTTCACAGCGCAAGTGTGCGATTATTATGTAGTTCAGAAGTCCCCCAAACTAGACTATTTAATCGATCTATGCGATATATTGCTTTCCACCGGCCTTCAGGTACGTAAACATGGCAGAAATAGAACAAATTGATGTTAGTACACCTGAAGGTGCCAGACAATGGTTTGAATCTGCGGGCGTTCCATACCCAGAAGAACAGGAGCAGTCCCTTCTTAGGGAACTTCCGAATCACCTAGAAAAAGCAAATAAAATGCCCGCCCAAGAAAGAAATAATTACTTGGGCTATGTCCGTAGTTATTTAAGTCGAGAACCCTTGGTTCTTCCTGCTCGATACAGGACAGACCAACTAATAGCACGCGGTGTCCCCTTGAAAGACATTCGACAGATGCAGTTGAAACGAAGGTTTATGGATAATTACAAGGAATCTATGATGGAATCAGCAGGTGGCTTGCTTCCATTTTCTATCGCGGAAGTTCCTCCCCCTACAGAAGACATCGATGATGTAGGGCAAACCCCTCTCCGTTACATGGGCCAGTACTTGACTCAAGGGAGACAACCTAAACTATCCGACCTCCAAAGACCGTTTAAATCTTTAGCAAGAAAAGATGCATATAGATCCTCCGGCGGAGAATTGGCTAGGAGAGCTATTGAAGATCTAACTGGTCAACCAACTACAATGCAGGATGTGACTAAAGCTGGAGCAGAGCTTATTTCTCAGATGGTTGGTCCGGCCCCAGTTGGTTTATATAGAGCCGGTAAAAGAGCAGTTGACGACATTCAATCTCTCGACCCATCCAATATGTTTAACGTAATTAAAGAAAAAATAAAATCTAGACTAACAAGTAACCAACCTGTGGTTCCGCAGAGTCAGTCTGGCAACGAAGGAGAACAATAATGCCTGTTGATCCTGTATCGGTTGCTTTAATAGCAGCAAAAGCACTTCCCGCTGTAGTGAAAGGAGTTAGTTCTATTGTAGACCCTAACCGTAAAGTACGTAAGATGGCCCGCAAGAGTCTTCTTGAGCGTGCTGAAACGGCACAAAAGGCCCCCGAAAACTTAGGTCTTACTGAAGATAGAATTAAAAAAGAAGTATCCAAAGCTTCCGAAAACATTGATTCTCAAATCAACAAAGGTACGCGAGAGGCAAGACGTGGTATGCAGGGTCAGTCTGGTGTACAGAGAGGTGCAGAATCTCGCTTGCTTGAGGCAGCACAAAAAGCAAGAGCTGGAGCACTGGCTGGTGTAGTGAGTCAACTTAGGTCTGCTGACGCTGCGTTGGAAAAACAAGAAGCAGCAGGCATTCAAAATGAACTAATGGCGATGGGCTTTAAACAAGGACCGGCTGCTAGACAGCAAGGTATGCAACAAGCACAAGGGGCAGCCGATATGATCCCAGAAGCGACAGAAGACCTTGCCGCTGCAATCAAATCGATGTCCGACAAATATGATCCTAATTAAGAGGTAAGTTATGGCAGAAAAATGGTGGGAAAATGTACCTCAAGATTTATCTAATTGGTTTCGCATTGGTGACCGATTAGAGCGTGCTTTACGTGAGGAAGAACAGGAAAAAATCCGCTTAATGAACATCTGGTCACGTCAGGGAAAAGACATCGCGACCGGTATTAAGCTTGGTTTAATTAACGACCCTAACGAAGAAGCTGCTCTTAGGCAGAGGATGCTAGACCTAGAAAAAGAGCAAGCTTTACTTAGTCGCGGCAGTCTATCCGACAGAGATACAAAAGCATGGGAAGATGCGGTTAAGACAGTTCTAGAGCGAGAAAAGCTTAGTTCGGACATAAAGAAGAATGTAGCAACCCAATTAGGTGCGTTACAGAACACTCGAATGAAAACAATTACAGATTTTGCTAAGTTCAAAGCTTCTGGAGAAACACAAGCAGGAAAAGTATTAACCTCATTAACTGACGGCTTGGAAGAGTGGGAAAAGTCACCTGACGGATCTGCTTGGAGAGGTTCCAATCCGGGTAAACCACTACTTTTTTTGGACAATCCTGAAGCAAAAAGGAGAGTTCAAAACGCTGTGGATGCTACGGCTTCTAACCTTTTTTCTGAAATGGGGAATCTGCCGACAAAAACAGGTCCAAACGGGGAACAAATTTACGACCAGAGCAAAATGACAACAGGGCAAAAAAAGCAATTAGCAGAATTAGTTGCTCTCGATGGATCACTAAAAGGCGCAAGCAGTATAGGTGTAGTAGAATGGCTCGCCGGTATGCCAAAACAGAAAGACGCTGAAGCTGCGCTTGTGATTGCAAGCAGTTTAACCGCTGGTGACCAAATGGGTGACCAAGAAGGTTTGGTTACAGAGACACTAAAAAAGATGCCCGGAGTGAAAAACTCTGACCGCATCTCAAAGGACATTTTACGCACATATAAAAGGTATCAAGATGCCTTTAATAGTGCTGCTCAAGTTGATGATAACACTATAGCCGCTATCCAAAATATGAAGTTCAAGACAGGACTAGAATTACAGAAGTTATCCCCTCAACTCAAAAACGCTCTTTTAGCAAATCCAACAGCACGTAAAGTAGCTAATCGGCTTAATGTTGATTTAACCACTCCTCAAGGCGGTAAAGAAGTCATTAAGTTTGGTGCTCAAAACGGTTTTCGTTTCTGGAAGAAAAAACAACAAGGCGGGGCAAGAGAAGGACGAAAAAGTTTACGTAGTGGTGATTTCACACAAGATTGGGCTACAGACTTTTACATGAAGAAAACTTCATCTTCTCCTGATGACGCTCCTACTACTCCACCTGACGCAGAAGTATCTCCTTCTGTGGATCCTGTAGACCCTGCTGTACCGCCTGTACAGCCTCCTGCGGCTTCAGGTGCGCCTCTACCTGTAGAGCCCGGTCCTGTGGGTGTTCCTGACGTTGAGCCTGAAGTAGAAACTACAGCAGAAACAACTCCCACAGTACCTACTATAGAGCCTCCTGTTGTTGCTCCTACAGAGGAAGTAGATTTATTAGCTGATGAGTCAGAGGACGTTACCATTCCTGAAGCTTCTGATGTTGAGGCGGCAAGAGAACGTGCAGAGTTTGATCGCCAACAGGACGTAAAGGCACTAGAGCTGGGTGAGTTTCAAGACTTAATTTCTGATGTCAGTGAGCGTCAAAATGTGCCTGTTCCACAAGGCGGCGTACAAGAAGCATTTGGACAGTCTACAGCTAGACAAGCAGGTTCTGCCCCTAATTTGCTTCCTTCGTTTCAGGCTGCTCGACCTCGTGGTCGTGGTGCGTTGGAGAAAACATTATATGAGCAGAAACGACAGAAGCTTTTAGGCGCGTCTAATCAACTACCCGCGTCTGCCCCCGCAGAATCAACAGGTGCTCCATCAGGCGTAGCGGGAGAAATAGTGGCTCCGATTGCTCCGATTAAAGCAGCTACGGAAGCTGCTTATAAGGCTGCACTTGAAACAGTTCGGCGACAAATGACAGGCTCAAGCCCAGAGGCTGAAGCACAGCGTATCTCAGCGCAAAAATTAAAAGAATTACAGGGAATGTAGGATGGCTGACCCTCTAGAAAGCGTAAAACAACAAAGAATAGATAAGATTTTAGAGATGGCTAACCGCACTCTAGAGACTAATCGAGAGTCACAACGTACTAAAACACCAGAGGAGATTATTTCTGGTGTACGTAGCAATCCTCCTACACCTGCACCTAGTCCTGCACCTAGTCCTGCACCTAGTCCTGCACCTAGCCCTGCACCCACACCTGCACCTAGTCCTGTTTCGAGTGAACCAGTCGGGGCTAAACCTGCGACACAAGAAGAAACAGTGTTGTTGGAAAAAGCTTTCAATGAAGCCAAAACTAAAGAAAAAGGTGAGCTAAAAAAGTACAGTTCACCAAAGTCAGGGATTGTTGGAACCGCTATGTGGGACGCTGTAGGTAAACCTATCGCGGATACTTTATACAGCACAATCGGGACTCAACCTTTTAATTACGACCCAACTAAACCAGAACAAGCACCAGTTGAGCAAGAAGAAGATTTAATCAAAAAACTTGTTGTTCCCGGTTCTAAAGAGTTTGGTGACCCTTCGATGCTTTACGCCACTATGACAGAGAAGGCTAAAAAGTATGGTAATAACTCTATTATTGCACAGCGACGAGAAGCTAGGGAAGCACTCGCTAACTACATCAGGAGAGAATTTTCTGTTGATGTGACTCCGAATGAAGCTTTTGATCGCTATGCTGAAATAGAAGCAAACGCTTTAAATGAAGAAAAAGAATCACTCAATAAAATAAAAGCTGCTGTTTCTTCCACTGAAACATCCCCAGAAAATGAAGTGCTTTACCGTATTGTAGATAATGAGGGTAAGAGCATAGGGGCTTTCAACCGACCAGACCAACTAACCGAGGAGCAGAGAAAACTATATAGGGACGCAGCAATCGCAAATAAAAGCACTCCTGCTGGTTTAGTTACATTTACCCCGCCGAAAAACTGGGATGATGTGCAAAACGATTTGGTGGGTAATCGCGATTCTCTGAAGGGTCACCCCAAGTATAAAACCGTATACAATCAGTTTTTACCTCCTGAAACGATGATAAACAAGAAAGAAAGGTGGTTACCCTCTTTCCAAAAATCAGATGGAACATGGGTTATTGATCAAAACAAGTATCAAAATGCCTATGAAATGTACTCTGAAACAGTGTACATGAAAAAGCATCCAGAACTAGGAGGGCTACCTAGTTATAGCGAGGCGATTAAAAAACTTGGTTCTGAACGGTATGAAAAAGAAATCGCTGCCCCGGCTAGAGAAGATGCACGTAATACTCTGAAAAAACTGTCAGAGTATAACAACATTACAGCGATTTACTTAAAAGACCCACAGGGCATGGCGCGTAAAATAGCTGCGGGGGAAGACCCCGGATATATTGAATCCGTTCTCAACCTACCCGGTGGCATAGTAAGTCCAACTAAGTATTTAAAAGGATTAATTGAAAATACTCCAGTGGGTGCTTTGGGCTGGATGAGAGAAAGTGGGAAGGCAGGAATACCTCTACCTAGTCCATTGGCTGCACCATACTTAAATAGTAGCAACGTGCTTAGATCTCTAATGCAAAAAGGGTGGCTCTCCCGCGATGAAAACGGCAAGCTGGAGATGGAATGGTATGAACAGTTTAATCCTGCGACAAAAGGTGAATTTATCACTTGGTTTGATGCAGACTTCATTGATCGCAACAGAGCACCGTATGCCGCTGCGATGTGGGGGCCAAACAGCGGCTCATATTCAGCACATAACCAGTATTACGGTAACCGTATTGACCAACAAGACAGAGGAATCTTAGAATGGGTCACCAACGTTATTGCTCCAGTCGGTAATGTTGTACTTTCTTACGCGCTAAATCCTGATTTAAAATTTGGAAGTGAGGAGCATGTTACGGCCCAGTTTGATGGCTTTAACTACGCAGGTGAGTACCAAAAGATTGGCCATGCAGTAAACAATTTATTTGGTCTTGGTCTAGCTGAAGACTTGGGTGCGCTTGATCCCGAAACCAGAAAAGGTTTGGACTCTAACTTAGGTACTTTTTACACCGGGCTAATTGCTTTACTTGAACCAGACGCATTGTCCTCGACTATGGGGTTAGCAAAAGCACTTAAAGTACCCATGACAGTAGGTAAAAGTGGCCGTATGACACGGACAGCGAGACAGGCTTTAGCTAAAAAGATGGCACCTATCTTACCTACATCAGCAGCAAAAAATCGCAACTCTTTAGATGCAATAAAAAGCTCAATAAAGAAAGCTAAGGACACTGAAACATATGCAGAATGGGGACCAACCGAGATATACAGTCATTTCCAGAAGGCTGGAGACGCAGAAGATGCGGAGTTTATCCTTAACTACATGCGGCAGTTTGCTCCTGAAGACACTACTGGGTCTACGCAAAAAGCGTTTGTCAACAGATACAATGAGTTGACACGCAGGTCAGTAGAAAACGAAAAAGTAATCAAAGAAATTGAAGACCAGATGATCGCCGATAAAGACATTGTTTCACCTCAAGTGGGTGACGATGTGCTTATTTTTAAAAATGGAGAGTTTTCAGACACCAACGTTTACCCAGTTGTTGAAATTATTGAGGGTGCAAATGTAGCTGTCGTACGTAAAAAGTTTAGGAAGGCGGGCAAAACAGGCACAGAACTAGAGCAGGTTCCTTTATCCGACGTTTTGCGTGTTGTGCCTGATACTGCTGATAATCTGAAACGAGCATATGCAGACCAACTTTTAGCCAAAATAGAGAAGGCTAAAATTGATGAACTTACTGCCCTCAATAAAATAAATAATGCAGTAGAGTTGCGTAAAGACATCAACCTAGCCCTAGATGCGACAAATACTAAAGTAGTCAAAAGTCGAAGCGGCGACGTTGAATATGTGACGTATAAAAATCAAGGCGAGATTGCGAAACTTGATAAAGAATTAGATGTTGCATACCAAAAAGTAAACGACATCAGAAAAGAATACGGGGATACAGATTTAGAGGCTTTATATGTAGCCACTTCAGAAGCTATTGAAGACATTAGGAGGTCTTTGAATGGTGGAAAAGGATCGTCATACTTAGATTTTTATTATGGTAAAGCGGTAGACCCCGAAGCCCCCAGCCCCATACTAAGACAAGGTGCAGAAGCACCCTTGGGTGGTGTTCCTTATTACGCAGACAAAGTAAAAAACTTAACTTCTGCTAATGCCAGACTACCAAAGAATTATAAATACGCCGTAAGCAAGCTAAAAAAAGACCGAACAGCACTCGAAAACGCTGTTGATACAAACTTTAGAATTTTACAAAAATTACAGGCTAGGCCCGAAGCTGTCGTTATTCCAAGAGCGAAGCCTGTTTTTCCTAACAAGTTAATTCAGCTTTCTTCTAACATTTTATCTGGTAAAAAATACGCTAACCAGTGGTTACAGCGATCTCTAGAGGGAGGGTCTTCAGCCCGACAGAGACTAGTAAAAGCCTTTAAGTTAGAGGATTTATCCGGGTTCGCGCAGCCCGCTAAGTTAAATTTGCTCACGAAGAAAAACGGGGAGTTTTTACGTAAAGAAGTACCTAAAGGCTCTACAGCAAAAGGCGCGATTGAAAAGCTAACTGTAGACGATGTTCTAGCTTTATTCTTAAAAGAGTGGACCGCCACAAATACAGCTAAATCAACTCCGGGTGACATTACAGATGGACTCGTTGTACTAGCCAAAAACTTCCCCAAAAAAAGCCGGGATAAACTTGATTTAGCAATTAAACGTTACTTGGATTGGGCACAAAATTCACCCACCATCAAGCTAGACCCATCTCACGCAGATGAAATCTACAAAATCGTGATAGGTACAAAGTCAACTCGTGCCACGTTCAACAAGTCAGGACTATTAGATGAAATTGCACGAGTCAGGAAGCCAACAACACGTAAGCCACTTGTAGAACATCTTGGTGCAGGGGCAATTAATGTACAAACCGCAAGGGCGTTAGCTAAGGAGAGATTTGCATCGAGTAAAGCACTCAAAGCAGAACTCAAAGAAGCTTCTTCTGAAGCTGCTAAACTTGAGAAAAAACGAAACGCAGCGTTAAAGAAAACAGGAGATTCTAGCGAACAACTGAAGAAAGTTTTGGACGAAAGAGAACAACTTCTTAGCTCTCTTGACTCTGTGAACAGGGAACTTCTTCGACGAATGGGCAAGTTAGAAGATAGAAAATTAGCCGATCCTGAAACGTTGACAGATGCAGATATAACAGGCGACTGGACTGCTCGAATGACTACTGACAAGCTAGTAAAAACATTCTCTAACATAGAGTCACGACTCAAAAAGAACTCACTAGTTTACAGGCACAAATTTGGGCAGATGGGGTTTGCTGACGCTTTGGACCAAGCGAACGCTTCTCGTAATTTTAGGCTTGCCCACCAAAAACTACTCAACAATCTAGAAGAAAATTTACCTGCACCTATTGCCAAATCGCTAAAAAAGCAGGAAAAAGCCCTACAAAAAAGATACGATACATTACAAAAAAACAAAGAAGAACTTCGCGAGTTTACAGGTTACCGCGAAAACTTTGTTGATGCCGCTACCCAGCTACTGGGGGCTAAACAAGCTATGTTAAGTCGGGCTGAAGATGCGTACATAAAGACTGGTAAGTTTGACCTTTCGTGGACGTTACCAGCAAAAACTCAAATTGTAGGAGGATTGGCTGACAATATACCAAAGGGTAGCCCGCTTCTAGCCGACCTACCTGCGGGGACAAAGGCAGATCAATTCGCTCAAATTACGCCATCAACTCTTTTTTCAGAACTGAACCGTAAGTACGGGGATGTGGCTGTAGCAAAAGAGCTACAACGACGTGGCGTTGAAGCTAGTGTATCGAGGGAAGTGGTCGATCCTATAGTGAGTTTACGTTGGACAAAATCAGAGGCAGGGTCCAACGAATATGCAGACTTGGTCCGTGAGTACGGGGAAAAGGCCGTAGCAACATATCTAAAAGATAGCGGTGTTGAAGATAGTTTGACGCGGGATCTTTTTAAAGAACTTGCGTTGGAGGACGCAGAATACAAGACTCAACTACTGCCAGCAGTGTGGCGCGATGTTGCAACCTTTACTCCGAAGGTTAAGCCCGTAGATACACCTAGTCCTCTTTTAGTTGAATTAGGTAGGGCGATGGGGCTGGCATCCGACGGTTCCCCGTTGTCAACCATACAGACTACCCCAATGAGGGTTGACCGTAGATCTCTAGCTCAACTTGAAGACCTTGAAAACACACTGTTTAGGCAGAGTCAAACTGAATTTATGGCAAATAGCCCAGAACGACAGGCTCAATTTGTGCGAGCGATGTACGAACAGCCCCGTCCATTTTTATCTGGGCGCGGGGCGCTAGAAGAAGGACAGCACTACAAGAATAGGGGCGCACCATTTTCTGTATCTGCTCGAAACTCACTCTACCGGTTTGGTAGACAGTTGGCTGCTGCGTTTGACCCAAAGCTGGCTCTCACCGGACAGATGGTAAGTAAAGAGATGACGGATGTTGCAGTGAAAATGTACAACTTGCAGCAAAAGACTCTTACAGAGATGCACCAGATAGCTACTGGGTCTGATGGGATCAACCGAGCCTTAGACTGGCTAACGACGCAAAATCCTCACTCTATAGAAACCGGGGTACTTCAAAAGGTCATTACAGGGAAAACCAAACTATCTGCGGCTGACGTGTCCAGCTTTAATCTTGTTGGCGGTACTCCACTCGAACGGTGGAGTAAAAGAATTTTATACGATCCTCGTGTCGCAAAACCCATAGAAGAAACCTTTGACCCTGCACTATTAGCCCGCCTTGATGAACTAGTTGAAAAGCAAACAGGTAGTGTCAAGTTAGATGCTGCTGGTGAGCCTTATGTTGTTAGCAAGCTAAAGCTAACAGACACAGAGAAAATAGAATTAGACGGCTTAATGGGACAGATTGCAGAAGTCTACACAAAGCAAGAGGCCAAAACAGGCGCGTTGAGTAAAAGTAAGTTTGATACTAGTATACAAACCTTATCTAAAAAACAACGTAAAGAGTTTGGTATAGAAGACAGTGAATTTATTGACCGTACAAACATGAGGCAGAGTTTAGCCGCTGATACTGTTGCACTCATGTGGCTACCGTCAGGACAAAAAGCTGATAAAGGGTACGGTATTTTAATGCGCCGCCTACATCAGTTAACAAAGGAAGCACAGGGCAAGGCTATAGATGAAGGCAGATCACTTAATCTGAACGATCTCACAGAAATTACAGATGGTCTGAAAAAGACAACTTACGCACTTTTCAAGGCGACTGACCAAAAAGGAAAATCATACGGCTTTCTAGTGAATGGAATTGTTCACGGTGCGCTAGAAGATGATTACATCAATATGGTTGGTAAAGTAGTTGGTCCAACATTCCCCGAAGATGTAGCCAGAAATATGAACAAGTGGATGAATGGGTTCCAGACGGGCGACTCGGTAGACTTTGAAAAGGTAATGCTTGGATTTAACAGATGGGGTATGTCTGCGGGGTACATAGACCCTAAGTCCGGTGCATTAGCGAAAGAATTTAGGACAATGGAACGCGCTTTAACTGGCATGGCTACCGTAAATAACCAAATGGTAAAAGTAGCTATGGAGGGAGACTTAGCAAGATATGGCTATATGCCAGAATCTATACTTGAAGCGTTTGAGTCGATCAACAGGATCGGTTCTAAAGAATTAGCCGAAATAAGCGTACAGAGTCCTGCTGCTGGTATGTTTACCGGCAGAGTAATGCAGTGGCTGAAAGTATGGAAAATTGGTGCGGTCATGGGGTTATTATCCCCTCGATTTAATCACTTTGTGAACATGGCTGCGGGCGACTGGTCACAAATGGTGAGCGAGCGCGGGTTTATTGATGCGAGTAAAGCGCAATTTGGTAACTCTTTGATGTACTTCCCCGGTATTGGGAAACCAATGCAAAACTTTATCTCCGATCAAATAGCTAAAAACGGGGGCAAACCTTGGGTATCTCAACTTGAATCGATGGTAAACCCTTGGCTCGCAGATGTATTTAGCGGTCGAGGAGAAAAGCGACTGTACAAAGTGAAAGAGGGCTTCAGAACTGGGGCTGAACTACACCGAGAGATGACGGCGGCTGGTGTTCACTCACATATTGTTTCGCGTGAAATGTTCGAGACACAAGAGTTTGTGCGTCGAGAGTTAAAAAAGTCGTTATTTGATAAGTTGGGCGGCGCGTTGAAATACGCGGGTAAGTCATTTGTGCTCCCCTTCTCCAAAGATGTACAGAAAACAAATGAATTTATCTATAAAAACTGGTCTAAACATTGGGCAAACCACCTAGCTGATATTCAGACAAGACAACGGGGTAATGCTTATCTCTACGCTCGGAACAATCTGGGCTTGGATGCGGCAGCTTCTAAAAAGTACATGGAAGACATGTTCTATGATTGGAGTACAGGTGTGGCGCGATGGGAGGCTTTAACTGTAGGAAGAATCAGTGCTTTCCACACGTTCTGGCGTTTGTCTTTTGGGCAGTTCGGTCGCGCTTTAATCGAACCCGTTGTGTCTTCGCCGACAGATTTACTCAAAAAAGCAGTGACGGGGCAGACAAGACTGAAAAGAATTGTTGCTCAAAAGAGAGTTTTGTACGACTTGGTTCCAGCTTGGTTATCCGAGGACGAAACTGCTGACGATGATGAGCAAACTATCTACGAAGCACAGCTTGATGTAGCCCGAAATAAGCAAGTAAACTGGGCCGCAGGAGCACGAGGGTTTTTACCGAGCTATGAGCTGACACCGGAAGAACAGCTAAGGCAGCTATCAAAAACAGGTCGCTACGTATCACACGGTTCTACCCCTATGCCTTATTTTACAGGACCAGATATGATGTACATGAAATCTTTGTTCATGGGCGGTATCACGGGCATGTTGGCTACAGCAAGAGGGTCGGAAGACGTGGGAATGAATCCTACTATGCACTCGCGTATGGCTGATCAACTAGCGGATTTTCTGTTTCCTCCTGTTAAAGATTTTATTCAGGGTAATGCTAGGTTCGCAGGACAGTACACAAAGTATAAATTACCCCCTACTTCTCAAAAGTATTTACAGACTCCGGGCATGAGATCAATATATTTAAGAGGACTCAACGCTTTAGGTTCTCCTGTTTTTGAGGAGAACGGTGAATACTATACGTATAGTGGAAACAAAAACTTTATGGTCAAGCTGTATGACAATACAGTTCTTAAATACAATCCAATTTTAAGTACTGATGTACCAAGGATGATGAACGATTTGTACGTAAAGAACCCGTATATTGATGAGAATGGTGTGGCTGATGCGTGGAAGTACTTTGGTTTCTTAACTAAACAGCAGTTTTTACGTACTTACTTTACTGACCCAGAAGAAGAAAGAAACAGAAGGGGTCCAGACCAAGCAAAGCGAGATCCTAGTCTGCGGCAAATCAAAGACAAAGCAAATAAATAGTGTCTTGTTGTTTAAAATGACTTGTGTTACTATTTTCTCACATAGGCTTGCTGTCTGAAGAAGAACAGTATGCTTCCCCGAAGAGGGGTGGACTGCTCTGAAGAAGAGCACCAATGCCAATATAGGAGAAAAGAATGGCTACTATTAAGAACAAGTCAATTAAACCGGGTTCTGACCTTAACTATAGTGAAGGGGTCAAGGTTCAAGCAGGCGAGGACATCGCTACTGGCGATTTAATTATCGTACTTGGGCACACTGGCGGTATGGGTATTGCTTTCAAAGCAGACGCAACAACTACACTTCGCGCTGGAAGTGGACGTATGCTTATCGCAAAACACGCTATTCCTTCTGGTAGCTTTGGTATTGGCTTACCTTGGCAGATTATTAATTTCAACACTGCTGTTATGACTCTTGGTGACGCGATTTACCTCACTACGGCGGGTGCGTTTAGCAACGCTTCACCATCTAACGCTACAGTTCGCCGTCAAGTTGGTACAGTTATTACTGTTGGTGCTTCTGGGCGTATTCTTATCGCGCCTGAATCTTTTGCGCCTGAAGCAAGTGATTACAACAATACCGGTGGTGTGGTTAAGTTGATTCAGCTTACTGCCAGTGGAGTAGCCACACTTAACTCTAACGTTCGTATTTTAGATGCTTGGTTAGTGAAAGATACTGCTCCCGGAGCCGGGGGATCAATTATCACACTAGAAAATAGTGGTACTCCTGTTGAAATTTTTAGTGTAGCTGGAGTCAACCCTACAGAAATTGTACGCGCTAACTCTCTTGATAACCGGTTAGTCGGTGCGGGTGGTCAGATTACAACGACTCCATCAGGTGGTGGTGATTACGACAGCTCTGTCTACGTGTTATTGAATTTGTTCTAAAGGAGGCTTGAATGTCTAATTCAGACTTCCCAAGGCTGCGCTATAGCGATGTAGTCGAAACCGAGGCCCGTGCTTTAGGTCAATTTAAAGTAGCTGCTGACGCTCCTACCGCCGAAATCGACCCGGACTGCCATACTACTGCGGTAAACATCCAAGGATGTACGCAGTTGGACATATTCGTTGATGTGACCGCTAATCCTGCCAATACATCGACAAAGCTGTACATCAAGGTCCGATTCTCAGGTAAGCAAACTCCATCCACGGGTACAAATGCTGACTGGGGCTACATTCAAGTAGACAACATTGATTCTGCTACAGGCATCAGCTCTGTGCAGGACTACATGATTGAGATCGACTTGTTGAATGTAAACGGAACTGCCTCTG
>WLWH01001696.1_pt1 | contig 13752 bp, 15 predicted proteins | sample 6712741 | NCBI WGS metagenome assembly WLWH01 (sample SAMN12718694, study PRJNA515312) | sponge metagenome | isolation source: marine sponge | host: Mycale hentscheli | place: New Zealand: South Island, Marlborough, Capsize Point | collected 2003-05-01 | reverse complement strand
ACTAGAGAATAAGGTAGTTACTGATGGATGGGATGAGGACTTTGTAGACTACATCATATCTAAGTATAGGGGTGTAAACATTGACTCCATTGAGCGTGAGCAAGAAGGTCGTCGCAGCATCAGCCTATCTGACAATGCGTATGAAGCCGACGAGCTGGTAGAAATCTGCTATGCCTATCAACGTCTTATTGACCCAGAAGATGGCGCAGAAGGCATTTACTGCACTGTATTCCATAAGGAGTTTAGTGGTAATGAACTAGCTCCAGGATATGCCAAGTTTGAACTACTTAATGGATACGAAGACTATCCTGTAGTAGTCACAAAGCTATCTGAGGACAGCAAGCGTTTGTATGACACAACTACTGTGCCGTCTATCCTACGTGGTCTACAGAACCAAGTTAAGGTTGAGCGTGACTCACGAGTTGACCGCAACAGCATAGCTACTTTACCTCCCATCCTTCACCCAGTTGGTCAAGCTCCCAACGATTGGGGACCAGGCAGATTGATTCCGTATCGCCGTAAGGGTGATCTGGACTTTGCTCCTACACCCCCACCACCTACTGGTTCCATTGAAATGGAAGACACCCTGCTTAACCTATCGGATAAGTTAGTAGGGCTAGACGAAGGTTCTCAAATCAGCCAAATACGGAAGCAGTTCTTGGTAGATAAGTTCCTTAGCCACACTGCTGAGGTAATTGGGATGGCTTACAAGTGCTTCCAACGCTTTGGTCCAGACGAAGTGTTCTTCCGTGTAACTGGTGTCCCTGACGCTCAAGTCTTTGACAAGGGTAACCCTGACGAGAACTTCGACATTATGGTAAACTTTGACGTTCAGAACAATGACCCAGAGACTGTAGAAAAGAAACTACAGCAGTTCGTGGCATTGAATCAGTTGAACGCTAACAACCGTCTAAACGTAGATAGCCTACTAGATGTTGCTGCCGCAAGCATTGACCCAGTAATGGCTGATGCCGTCCTACAACCTGTCGAGACTGCACAGCAACAAGTGGTTGAACAAGTTACAGATGACTTGGCTAAAATCTTTGCTGGTATTGAAATGCCTGCTCGACCTGCTGGCGCACAGATTGCCCTTCAAGTCGTAGAGCAATACGGACAACAGCCAGATGTCGCACAACGTCTACAGACTGACCAAGCGTTTGCCGCTAGGTTACAGAAGTATGTAGGTCAATACACGTTCCAGATGCAACAAGCTCAGAACGCACAGATCGGACGAGTAGGCACAGCCCCTGCCCAGATGGGTCAGATTGATACACAGGGTCTCTAGCCTCGGTCTATTGACAAATATTCAGAATCTGTTTAACGTCACGCAATCCACGGAGATATAATGCAAATACAAGACGACATACAAACACTTCATAACTACGAGGCGTTTGCTCGCTTCATGAAAATGATTCACGAACTACGTGAAGAAACTATTGCTGAGTTGCATGAGGCAACCAGTGACAACATACAACAGGTATCAGGTCGTATTATTACTTACGATCAAGTGCTACAATTAGTAAATTGGCAGGAGCTTTCTAAGAAGCATTCCGAGCGCATGTAACTACCTGTGTTATAATTCAAAAATCGCCATCGCTCGGCGTTAATGAGTGGACAAATTATGACAGAAGAAATAGCAACTGCTGACGCTGAGGCAGGTAAAATATCAGTGGACAAAACAAATATATCCGTCACGGATTTTGCTCAAAAGCGAATTGGTGATCTTACTCCTGGGACTGAACAGCCTCAAGAGCAGGAAGCCGAAGAAGTTATTGAGCAGGAAACTGAAGAGGTTATTGAAGAATCGGTAGATACCGAGGAAGCAGAAGCCACCGAGGAATCCCCAGAATCCGAAGATGTTCTTTCACAGTTAGACCTGGACGATATGTCCGAGGACGATTTGCGCGAACTGGCTGATAAGCTTGGTAGCCGTGCTGTAGCTCGATTCGGAGAATTGACTGCAAAACGAAAGGCTGCAGAAGAAAAGCTTACTCAACTTGAGGCACGACTCAAAGAAAAACCTAACCCACTAGAAACGAAAAAGGTCGAGAACAACCCATACGGGAATCTTGATACTGTCGAAAAGTTACAACAGAAAGCCGCTGAGGTTGACCAAGTAATTGAATGGGCTGAGGATTTGATCTTTGAAAGTGATGGCTATGGTGCAGATGATGTAGTAACAGAAGTTGAAGGTAAGGAGTGGACAAAGAAGGATGTGCGACAGGCTCTACTAAGGGCACGTAAGGCACAGAAGACTTTTCTACCTGACCAACTATCTAAGGTTCAGCTACGTGCGGAGGGCGAAGTGCTAACAAAGCAGTTTGACACCCAAGCGAAGCAAGAACTATCTTGGCTAGAAGGTGAGGACAACGACTTACGCAGACAGTTTGAAGCTACAGTAGGAGACGAACGATTCAAGAAACTAAAAAGTGTTTTGAAACGTGAGACTCCTGACATCGCCGCCCAACTAGATTATTGGTTTGCCCATGCTACAAATAGCATACATGGCCGTAAACTAGTAGGGAGTACCAAGAAAGCTCCTACGTTAAATCCTCCACGAACAGGTAATCCAGTCTCTGCCCAATCCGAAAAAGGAATGGGAAGAACTGCCAAGGCTCTAAAAGAATTAGAAGCCAGGTTTAAAGAAACGGGTAATGCTAGAGACTTTGCTGCTCTTCGAAAACTCAAAATGAGCAACCGCTCATAACACAATAACTCATTAAATAATCATTAAATACAATGGCATTCTCAAATACATTCGACGCAACCAATCCTGGTTCAGCCGTCTCAAATCGTGAAGACCTCACTGATGTCCTTACGATCCTCGCTCCAGAAGAAACACCAATCCTTTCTTCTGCCAACAAAGAACGTGCATCCGCAACTAATGTTGAGTGGACTGTTGATAGCCTTTCGGCTCCACAGACTGCTGGCATTTCTGAAGGTGCTGACGTTACTGCATTCACCGATCAGTTTGCTGGTCGCGCTCGCCTCGGTAACCGCGTCCAAAAGTTCCGTCGTGACTACATGGTATCCGATCTGCAAGAAGCAGTCGATTCTGTTGGTCCTGCTAAGATTGCTCAGGCTGAAGCCAAAGCTATCCGCGAACTAAAACGCGACGTTGAAGCAACTATTGCTGGCGTTCAAGACTCCGCTACAGAAAACGGTGCTGGCACAGCCAACGCACTTCGTGGACTTGGCAAATGGCTTGAATCAACAGCAGACACAGGTGGAGCAGGTGCTCCCGCTGACGTTCCTGCTTCGTTCCGCACTCCTGCTGCAAGCATCATCAATGGCGCAACTGTATCAGAATCAGCCTTCAACACCTTGATTTCTTCTATCTTCAAGGTTACTGGTTCTACAAGCAATCTTATGCTTGTTGCTGATACTGAGCTTCGTCGTCAAATTGCTGACTACGCACGCACAGCAGCCTCGGCTACTGACAATGTTCGTTCGGTTAACTACGATGGTAACAGCGGTAGCATCAAGCTATCTGTTGACCTCTATGAGTCCGACCACGGTGTTGTTTCTATCGTAAACGGTAATCCTGACTGTATGCCAACTATGGCTGGTACAGATGGAATCGCTGGTTACCTCGTCAACCCAGAATACTACGGTGTTCACGAGCTTATCCCTATGGGAAGCACTCGTCTACCAAATCTTGGTGGTGGTGAGCGTGGTTTCGTTGATTGTGCTTTGACCCTCGGTGTATACCACCCTGGTGCTCACGGTAAGATCGTTGATCCTTCATAATTAACCAAGGAGATATAATACTATGGCTAAATTAACCGTAAATGAAGCAAAATCACCTAAAGTACCTGGTGTAGGCTTCTTTTGCTGTGGTCCTTTTGCAAAAATAATATTTTGTAAATCATACTTCTTAGAGTATTGTTGTAAGTTGAGCTTCGCTAGTTGTTTTCTAATTTGACTTTGTGGTGCTCCTCGTTTTCTTGATGTTGGATCATTGTAATTGATATCTTTGGTAAAAAACCTTTCAACATCACCACCTGGATACGCTATTTTAAGTAATTCATGTAGGTTTGATAAAAATTGATTTGTATTTTCAATTTGAGCAAAAGCGCGATATGTACCAATAATATTTGACTCGACACTCTCAACCACTTTAACATTATCTCCTTCCAGTCCATCTAGAAGAGTTGATGGAGATAAGGCCGGCCCACCTCTTCCACCTTGCTGACCAAATCTACCACCTTGGCCTTTAACTTCGAGTTTCTGACCATCTATCATTAAATCACCACCACCTGTTGAATTAGTTACGTTGTTAAATGCTAAAGCGAGAAGTATCTCACAAGGTCCAACATTGCTACCACCATCATCAATAGGGGTAAAAGCAGAAGCTCTCATTGCCGTCTTTTCGTTAAACCCTTTACTAGTAACTAACTCTACAACATTTCCAGTTTTAGGAATTGATAGCGATGGTTTATCTTCAGCAGCAATATATTTTTCAAACTCACCTCTGTCCAACATATCTACTAAACTATCATAGTCGTATTCGTTCTTAAAAGAGTTTCTCGTATATAACTTACCATCTAAATACTCGGTAATTGATTCTAAAGCATTTCCCCCTTTTGCGATGCGAGTTATCTTATCAAAATTATCATCTGAAACTTGACCAAGCGGCTTATATTCCTCATTATCCTTTACGTAAAGAGTTACATCTTCATAAAGATGCTCAAGTCTCTTTGGAGTTTTGTAACTAGAACTACCAGCTACTTGCTTTCTGTAAATATCTGTAATTTTACTATCCATCGCTTTCTTATATAGCTGCTGATTATGCTTGTTCAAGCGTATCTTTTAAATCCTCTTCACCAATTTGTACGATGCTTGCAATAGTGCTAATAACGTTGTTAGGATTTTCGTCTACGTTTGTTTGCAAATCAACAGCTGTTTGTGCAGCACTAGCATCAGGCTCGTGTAAAAATGCTTTAAGAATAAGATCAGCTAAGAATATTTTACCTTCTGCAGAAACTGGCTCCGGAGCTGGTGGTTGCTCAGCAACATCTGTAGCATCAGCTTCCATCTCAGGCTCATCAGCTTCATTATAAAGAGCTTCGTACTTTTTAAATATATTTAAAGTTTTCATATTAATTAACCTTTTTTAATTGCTTTGAGGGATTTCTGTAAATCATTAGCAATTTGCAAATAAGCTTGGTTTGTCAACTTTGCAAGTTTTTTAACACCATTACGGGTAAACGCACCAACTTTAGGGTCAACCTTACCTACTACATCTGTGGCTGTCTGCAAGGCCAATCCAACCTCAGCTGCCTTATCACCCTGCTTAGATAACTCAGGTTTCATTGTTTCAGCATCCTCAACCTCAACAAACTCCTTAACCTCTAATTTGACAATACGACCATCAGGTAAATGAATCATTACATCTTCTGATTTTTGATCCACGTCACACTTAATATCTTTTTCCATTAAGCAACGCTGCACAGCCCTTTTGGCAGCAATTTTTTCATCCAAATTTAGATCTGGGGTGTTCTCTTCAATAAGATCAAGAAACTTACTCATGTTAATATTTAATGTATTAGCGATAATTTAACGTTATTATTTTTAGTAAAGTTTTTCTCTAAAGCTGTGAGATTATATTTTTTGAGAAGCTTTTTAAATTTTTTCCAGCATATTTTACTGGTGTCAACTGGTATATATGGGTAGTACATGCAATCTTCTTTAATAAAATCTTCAAACGATTGCTCTCTTACAACTAGCCGTGAGGGTAACGCACTAAAAATAAGTTTAATAACCTTAAATTCAGCATTATCATCACTATAATTGTAATAGAAGCATTTTTTATTTTTTGATTGTGTGCAAATAAAAAATATTTGCATTAATATAAAATGTAAACTAAGCTGCTTTTTGTCTTTAGCAGAAATATTACATAACTCCGCTTCAGTTAAGTAGTATTGATATTCATTGTAAGATATGTCTAAATATGACCGTAAATTAACGTATTCTACGTCATTCGTTAGGTCAAAGTAGTTTTTCATTACTAGTCTACCTAATTATAAAGCTGTTCCTTATGATAACAATAGCTTTGGTGGATTTTTAGTAAATTTTACCTTACCTATACGCACATTTAGAATACCATTATAGTAATCCTCACGTAATAATGCTTCTGACTGGAATTGATAAAAGGTTTCCATGTAAGCTAACTCACTTTTAGTACCGCAACTACGAATTATTTCAAATTTAAATTTATTCTTGCCAAGTTTTTCGATATCCGCATTTAATCTATCAGATGAGCCAGTATATGTCTTCCAATCTGACTCTCCAACTATAATTCTCTTACGTTTTTTACCTTTAAGTGGAGGTCTTCTAGTTTTCTTAACTATTTGTTTTTTACCGATATACTTCATACCGTTTGAAAGGTTTGTAATGATATAAACAAACCCAAACGGTAACTCAGTTAATGACTCTTTGCAAGTCCAGTGTCCCAAATCAAGCATTATTAAGTTCGTAACAATCGCAATGATCGCAATCTGGTCCACATGTACACTCACTCACTGGCATCCCACAACAAGCGTCAGGACACATTTCTTCCTCTGCATCCTCACCTTTTAAGAATAATCCATTAATACCTTTCTTTTTATTTTTCTTTTTATTAATTTTACCAACAGACCCCCTTCTGGTGGCAACCTTTTTACCTATAGCTTTAGGTACTCTCGCATCACCTGGAGCATAAAAGTCACCAGAGTTAATATTGGTAGAGGAAAACCCACCGGTACCACTACCAACCCCAGCGTCACCAGCTGACATATCCTCTTGTAATACCAGTTTAAAGTAACGAGCAAATTTACCAGTTGATTTTTCCATATAGTTATTTAATCTATATATGTGGAATTGCTAAAAAAGTATTTTGAGGAGGTTGGAAAGGATCTCGTACTTGATGATTTTAATATTAAAGAGCAGTCGATGCGCTTACCCGCACGTAAGCATTACTGGGTAGCTAAACTTATTAAAGCTAAGATTGAACGTAATCAAACATTTGAAAAGAAGAGAAAACTTAAGAAAAATATTACTAAAGAGGTAATTGCAACATCACCAGTAAAGTTATCTCAATCTGCGGCAGAGCAAGCAGCAGAGAGACATGAGTCACTCTCATCACTAACTTCTAAGATAAAAGAGCTAGATATTATAATTGAATATTTAGAAAAGGTTGAAAAGACTATGTCTCAAATGGGATTTGATATTAAAAATGCTGTTGAGATTATGAAGATGGAGCAGATGTAATGATAGAATTTGACTACAAAGGCCCTACTGCAAGACAACCAAGTAAATTAATTATTAGATGTACCGATGCAGATTTGTTCGAAAATATTCGTGAACATTTTTCTGTGGAAAATATTGGAGCTCGATTTGCAAGAAGATATGCTCGGTTTGCTCCTAGACGTAAATATGTTATAACTCCAACTGGTACATGTGAGTTAGGAATGTATTGGGAGGTGCGACAATACCTAATAAAAAATCAAATTAACGAAGAAATAGTTTTAACAGACAAACTATCTAAGGCTATTAAAGTTGGTATTGACGCTAATCTCTTCGACAAGTTTAAATTTACATTACGTGAATATCAAGAAGAGGTAATACGTAAAGCTATGAGAATTGGTACAGGTACTTGCGTACTTGGAACTGGAGCAGGAAAGACTTTCACTACAGCAGCTCTAATTGAAAATTTCTTTAGAGTAGCTAAGGATAAAGATACCTTTAAATGCTTAATGCTTGTACCTGATTTAGGCCTAGTGACACAAACGTATGAGGAATTTTTAAACTGCGGTACAACATATAAACTTACAAAATGGACTGGTAAAAATAAACCGGATCTTACAGCTAATGTAATTATTGCAAATATTGGAATTATACAAAGTAGGTTTGATGATAATGATTGGTTAAAGTATATTGATTTACTTATTGTTGATGAATGTCATAAAATTACTGCGGGTAATAAAATTTCTAAGATCGTTCAGCAGATTAATACTCCTAACAAGTTTGGATTTACCGGTACCTTACCAGAGGATCAACTGAATAAGTGGTCTATTATTGGAAAGCTTGGTCCTATAATTTATGAAAAATCGTCCTTTGAATTACGTTTAGAAGATTACCTTACAAATGTTAGCATTAAAATTTTAAATATTAGATATAGTCCAAGACCTCACTTCAGTGGTCAGACGGGTTATAGAGACGAACTTGAGTTTATATATAGTAATGATAAACGAAATAATATTATCAAATCCCTTGTTAGTAAGCTATCTGCTAATACTCTCATCATGGTTAATCATATTGCTCACGGTGAAGTTATTATGGAACACCTCAAAAACCTTAAAGATAAAAGGGTTTATTTTATTCAAGGGTCGGTAGATGTTGAAGAGCGTGAAAAGATTAAAGCAATAATGGAAAGAGAAACTAATGTTGTTGTTGTAGCCATTAGTGCAATTTTTGCAACCGGAGTCAACGTTAAAAATCTACACAATATTATTTTTGCATCAGGTGGTAAGAGCTTTATACGTACAGTGCAATCAATTGGTAGAGGTTTACGTAAGCATGATTCGAAAGATAAGCTTATCATCTTTGATATATGTGATGAACTTAATTATGGAGTAGCACACTGTGATAAGCGTAAGGCCATATATGATAAAGAAAAAATACGGTATAAAGAAGTTGATATGTCTTAAGAATAGGCTATAATTATGTAGAATGTCTAAAGCAGCAAAAGAAGAGTATTATATTAAACCAGCAGAATTCAGAGAGAGTTTGCGTAAGTATTACGACTCAGATATTTTGACTGATGACCTCGCTGAAAATATTAAAAAGATTGCATATGGTTTGAGCTATAACGGGTCGTTTATTAACTATAGTTATAAAGACGATATGATAGGAGATGCATTGATTAAAATGTATGCTGCGCTTAAGTATAAAAAATATAAGTTTGAGACTAAATCAAATCCATTTTCATACTTTACCACTATTGCTTATCACGCATTTATAAATCGTATTAAGAAAGAAAAAAAGCATCATCAGACAATTACTTCATATAAAGAGAAGGTATACGAAGAGTATATGACAGATCCTAGAAATACCCATGGGACTGTTTATGTGAAGCCTATTGATGATGATTCCAACTATTAAAAAAAATAAGGTTGCCATTTTTAGTGACCTACATCTGGGAGTACACTCTAATAGTTCTGAGTGGCATAAGTATGCTATTGAATGGGCTAATTGGTTTCGTGAAGAGTGCCGAGATAAAGGTATTAAAGATCTTATTTTTTGTGGCGATTGGCATCATAATCGCTCAGAAATATCTGTTAATACTTTACAAGTATCAGCTGATATTTTAGATATGTTTGATGAGTTTAATCTTATTGCCATAACTGGTAATCATGATATTTACTATAAACATAGAACAGATGTAAACTCGCTATCTATTTTTAAAAATAGAAAAAATGTTACTATATTAGAGCAATACCAGACGCTAGAAGCGTTTGATAAAAAGCTTTCTTTCTGCCCATGGAATACACCTACTAAGGTTATTGAGGAAAGTGATGTAATCTTTGGTCATTTTGAAATTGAAACCTTTAAAATGAATGCCTTTAAGATTTGTGAAGAAGGTGTTAGAGTTAAAGATCTTCTTAAAAAATCTCCACTAATTGTATCTGGCCATTTTCATACTAGACATGAAAAGCAGTTTGGTGCTGGTACGATTCTGTATGTTGGTAATCCCTTTCAAATGGATTTCGGAGACGCAGGTAACCGAAAAGGATATCATATATTAGATCTGGATACTTTAGAGTATGAGTTTTTTGAGAATAATGTTTCTCCATGTTATGAAAAAATTACTCTTAGCGAATTAGTAGAAGAAGGTGATATTACACCAATCGTCAAACATAAAATTAGGAACAATATTGTTAAGTTGAAAGTAGATAAAAATATCTCACAAGATGATATGGATATTCTTACTTCTGTATTTAACAAACTACAGCCAGAGCAGCTTTCTATAGATTATGATATTAACTTCAATCGGATTTTATCTAGCAGAGAGGATATTGAGGATTTATCTGGGGTAGACGTAGAGCAAGCCATCGAAGAGTTTATTGGAACGATGGATTTAGACGATTCAAAGGCTATAATTGAATATACGTTAGGTTTATACGAGCGTTGCAAACAATGAAACAGGTTAATTTTAAACGCGTTGCTATACAGCACTTTTTATCGGTAGGTGAAGAGCCGGTAGTTGTAGACTTCAGTAAAGGTTTACATGTAATCACTGGCACTAATAAAGATAAGCCTGATAGACGTAATGCAATTGGTAAGAGTACTATTGCTGACTCTATTTATTTTGCAATATTTGGTGATACTCTTCGGGAGTTAAAGAAGGACCTTATACCTAACAACATTACTGGTGGTAAGACACATGTTGAGTTGGACTTTGAGGTTGTTTATGCTAAAGAAACGAACAATTATAAAGTAATACGTAATTTAAATCCTTCGAAAGTGTTTATCTTTAAAGATGGTGTAGATATAACACGAGATAGTATTTCAAATACTAATAAGTTTATTTGTGATGTAACTAGTGCTACACCATCTATATTTCAAAATTGTGTTATTATGACTGTTAATAATGCGGTACCCTTTATGGCAAAGGGTAAAATTGAAAAACGAAAGTTTATCGAGGATATCTTTGGTATGGAGGTATTTAGCCAGATGTTAGCTCAACTTAGAGTTGAGTATAATGAACTAAAGCGTGAACATGATATTGTTCAAACTACTTTAACAGAAGTTAAAAATCAGAATAATAATTATATTACACAGAAAGAAGCTGCTCTTAAAAAAAGGGCTGGTAAGAAAAAAATTTACATAGAACGGAAAGAACATAATATTATTGAAAAGGATAAACTTGGTAAACGTCTAGAGGAATTTGAAGATCTAGATACGTCTAAAATAGAGAGTGATATTAATCATTACAATGAAACTCTTCTAACTGTTGATGAAAAAATTAATGAAAAGACTGTAGAAGTAAGTACTAAGAAAGCTGAATTGTCACATAGTAAAGCTGCATACGATAAGATAGGTACAGATGAAGCTGAGTGTCCAGTTTGTCTACGTCCAATGGAGGATCATGATGTGGAGTACATGGAGAAAGAGAAAGCAAATCTTAAAAATAAACTTATCAAATTTGGTGAAGATATTAAATTGCTTAATGAAGGTTTAGATAAAGCTAAAATGGCAAAAATCAAATGTATGGAAGTTATACAAAGCCATACAACTAAGCTATCAGAAGCTAAATTGTCTAAACAAAAGCAAATATATATTCAACAGCGTATTAAACAATTGGAGGTCTGGTTAGAAGAGTTAGATATAGATCTTAAAGCTGTAGAAAGTACCGAAACAGATTTCGATAAGTTAATTGTTGATTCCAGTAAAAGATTAATAGAAACTGAAGCAAAAGTTGATAAATTTAGAAAGGATATTTCTAAAATAGACATTGTTAAGTATGTTGTTTCTGAAGAAGGAGTTAAGTCGTTTATTGTGCATAAATTATTAGAGTTGCTTAATAGTAAATTATTAACTTATCTACGTAAGCTTGATTCTAATTCTATATGCATCTTTAACGAATATTTCGAGGAAGAAATTACAAATGAAAAGAATAAGATTTGTTCATATTTTAACTTTTCTGGAGCTGAGCGTAAGTCTATTGATTTAGCATGCTTGTTTACGTTTTCTGATATGAGGCGTATGCAAGGAGGGGTAAAATATAATCTTGCTATTTATGATGAATTGTTTGACTCATCGTTTGATGAGAAAGGTATTGAACTCGTAACACAAATTCTACAAGAGCGTACAGAAGAGCTAGATGAATGCTCTATAGTTATATCTCACCGTAAAGAATCTATTAAAGCTGTTACGGGAGAAGTTGTATATATAGAAAAAGAGAATGGCATTTCACGTAGAGTGGCCTATACTGAATTATAGATTAATTAAATATAATGATCGGATCATCACCATTTCCACAACCGTTTGGTAGTCCTATAGCTCAACCTTTCGGTCCGGCTACACCGCAACGTAAGGCTGAGCCAGAGAGACCAAGAGAAGAATCAATGCCTAGATTTGTTAATTACTTGGCTGACTATTCTGGTTGTGGTCATTGGCGTATTTTATGGCCTGAAAATGTAATTAATATGACGCAGCGAGGTATTAGTCAATCGACTACTGCCATGGTAGCGGAACCTAGATGGTATCAAAATGTCAAAGCGGTTAAACTTCAACGTCAAGCGGCACCGGCTCAGTTAGAGTTTGTTAAACATCTTAAAAAGATTCAACAAGAGCATGATTTTAAAATTATATACGAAGTAGATGATGTAGTGTTTCGTGAAGAAATACCCGACTACAATAAATTTAAATTTGCGTTTGATACTGAGGAAGTAAGAAAGACAGTTGTTGATATTATGGATTTGTGTGATGAAGTTACACTTACTTGTGATTTTATGCGTAAGCTTTTCCAATCTAAACTTACCAATCAGAAAGTAACTGTTATACCAAACTTTGTACCATACAACTGGATGGGATACTTATTTAACCGCTCACGTATACAATCTGCATTTGAAAAGTTTAAAAAGAAACCACGTATTTTGTATACTGGGTCTGGGGCACATTACGATGTTGCGAATAAAACTGGTGGTAAAGATGATATGTCTGCAGTCAATCATATCATCCGTAAGACAGTAGATAAGTATCAATGGATTTTTGTTGGAGCATATCCACCACCGTTACAAGATTTAGTTAAGTCTGGTAAAATTGAGTTTTATAGATGGAAGTCATTATTGGAGTATCCACAGTTCATAACTAATCTAGACCCGCAGTTAATGGTAGCACCACTCACTGTTAATAATTTTAACAACTCTAAGTCTGATATTAAATTTATTGAAGCTTGCACTATGGGTATTCCATGCTTATGTCAAGACATGCATACGTATTCAACAGCACCAGACGATCTAAAGTTTAGTACACCAGAAGAGTTTGAAGAGAAGATTGATTGGATTGTTAATTGGAAAAATCGTAAGCGTTACTACAATAACATTGGTATGCTTCGTGAAATAGGAGTTGATCGTTTTCTAGAAAAACCAGAAAATATTGGCGCTCATATGGAAGCATTAACAACACCGTATGGGTCACCAGAACGAAAGTATCTTAAAAAGTGGAACCCTTAAGGAACTTCGCTATAATGATATTAGATGTATCGTAATGTAGTGTATAATGGCCGTGAAGGAACGGTTACTTTATTTGGTTGGAGCGAGACTGGTGATCGTATTCGTAGAGAGTGCTCTTTCGAGCCTTATCTCTATACGGAAGATCCTAGAGGAGATAAGACCTCTATCTTCGGTACTAAAGTAAAGAAACGTTCCTTTAATACAGGGTACAATCGCTATAAGTTCCTTCAAGACTCTGGAGTTAAACGTGTCTTCGAGAACTCACCCCCAGCTCAGCAATTTCTTCTTGATATGTATTGGGAAGAAAACGAAAAGCCCGAGTTCAATAGTCATCCTATCAAGTATTGCTTTATTGATATTGAGACTTACTCTGTTGATACTTTTCCTGATGTAGATGACCCAACTCACGTTTGTAATGTTATAACTATTTGGGATAACTTTAGTAAGAAGTTTAATACGTTCGGCATTCATGAGTATACTGGTGAAGGTCGTGATGATATGATCTATCACTACTGTAAGTCTGAACGTGAGA
>WLWH01001694.1_pt1 | contig 13781 bp, 8 predicted proteins | sample 6712741 | NCBI WGS metagenome assembly WLWH01 (sample SAMN12718694, study PRJNA515312) | sponge metagenome | isolation source: marine sponge | host: Mycale hentscheli | place: New Zealand: South Island, Marlborough, Capsize Point | collected 2003-05-01 | reverse complement strand
ACCTGTTAGCCAACTTTGTTGTGATAGTCAAGAAGGTTTTACATATACAACTAATACAACTACATCAGCAACAAACCAAGTAGGGTTTTGTGTTAAAGATGATTTTACACCTGAAGAACCATGTGACAAAACAATAGAAGATGTGGTGTATGTTGGTGATACTATTTTATACCAACCGAGTTTGATTAACAATGACCCAGGAGAAGATGAAGCGGATGATGACCGATTCCCTATAGATGATAACCCACAAGCGGGGGCGGGCACAAGTACAGAACAAGGTTGCTTTACTATTGATAGCTGGGATATAGGTAGACCTAACAATAGTTCTTCAGTACCCAATTCTATTGGTCCTGACCTTATAGGTCAAACAATACCCACTGGTACTATAACAGATAGTACTTTTTTATTGGTTTTAAATTCAGATAATATTTTAGCTCAAGATATTAGTGTTGGTGATGAAATTGAATTATCTGGGATTGAACCGCTAACTGGTGATTATCCGATGTACCCAGTAGATGGTAGTGGAACCCCATTTATCAACAGTTTTATAATAGACCAAGTAACATTAGTAAAACAAATACTATTTGATACAAATACAAATAATGTAAAAATTGTCACATCAACAGACGTAACACTTGTTGTAACACCATCAGGTACTTTAGCTGGTGGTTCTACTATACCATCTAACGGAACAGTTTGTCCTGTAATTTTAAATACAGGTGAAGGCACAGGAACAGGTGAAGGCACAGGAACAGGTGAAGGCACAGGAACAGGTGGTAGTACAGGTACAGGTGGTTCATCAGGAACAGGTGGTAATACAGGTGGTAGTACAGGAACAGGTGGTTCATCAGGTACAGGTAATTGTGATTGTGGGTTAACCATACTTGAGTCCGATGGGTATAGTTTCTTTACACCCGCATTCAATAATAGTATGGCAGCGTTAGGGGCTAGTACCCCCCCAAATGAATTTTGGGTAGACAATAATGGTATTGTAGAAATATGTGGACAACAACTTAACTACGGAGAGTTATACTTAATTGTACCAGCTGGAACACAAGCCGCACAATATGGGTGGACAAGTAGTGACCCAATATGTCAGGAAGTTGTTTTAAGTGATTCTTTTTGGATTGACTTATATAATAGTTGTTACGCTCCATATGTAGACACCACACCAAGAAACTTATTTATACTAGGTGTAGATAGCCTGACAGGTGATATATATTTAAATTTAGAATTCCCATCATCGGCAGGGTCAGCGGTTGGGTTTGGTTATAACCCTTCTGGGACATGTGATGTAGGTGGTGATGTTTTATTTTGTATGTGTCAACCATCTAGTGGTTTAATAATAGGTGGTGAAGGAACAACTCAAAATCAACAAAGAACGGTATTACAACCGGGTAGTGTTAATTTGAGGGGTGAACCAACATCCACAACAAGGAGGGGTACTGCTGAAACAAGTCAAACATCTCTACCAATAACTAATATACCATCTTTACCTAGTAGTGATACTAACCCTTGTAGTGATATAATTGTACCTGTACCAATACCACCTTCAGACACCAGCCCATATCTTAATTTAAGTGAAGAATGTTGTTTAACTATAGGGGCTGAATTAGGTTGGGAATTTATTGATGGGGTGTGTTATTGGAACCCACCAGCACCAATAACAACATCAGAATTTGGTTTAAGTGAAAACGATATTATAGTACCCGACACTGGTTGTACACAATTAACAATATCAGCTGTTTTTTACCTTGAAAGACCTGATAGTGTAGAATGTGAGATTGAAGAAGGTGGTGATATTACTGCTAGTCTAGTTGTTTATACAGGTGATAGTTTAGATAATACAGCAATACCAACAACTATAGGCCAAACTTTTAATTTAAGTGCTAATGGGTATTGTCAGTGGACCGAACTTTCTAGTACAATTACAAACGACTTTAATAACCCATTTAAAATTAAGTTAGTTTTAAATGGTGTTAAAGAGTGTTGTGAATACGATATATTTGTTGATGATATAAAAGTACTTTGTACTAAACAAGACACTATTGAAGTAAACACTTATAATGCATGTCCTGGTTTTTCATTAAATAGGGTTATTGATAATAAGAAATCTTGGACTCAAAATATAGAATCACCAATAAACAGGGTTTTTGCACCAAGTACTGACGCTGATTTACCTTGGAGGTATACAAATTATTTTGAACAATCTGGTGTATATGAAAATGATAGTAGATTAGTTTTAAATAGTAAGGAACTTGATGTTATATTTAACATGAGGAAGAGAGAAAACCCATGTCCTGATGGTTACTTTTTTGATTCTAGTGTTGATGGATGTATTAAATCAGAGGTAAATTGTCCTAGTGGGTTTACTTGGAATGGAGCAACTTGTATTAGTGGTGTTACCTCGGCGTCAACAATAGTTACAACTACCACAGTCAGTAGACAAAGTAACTCTTGTTCTACTGATTTAAGTATTTATGATTTAATTACTTACAAAAATAATTTCCAAAACTATTGGGTTAAATTTATTGAACAGTTTGTACCGGCAACCACAATATTTGTTTCAGGTGAAAAATGGTCTAATAGAGACGATGAAATATGTGCAACAATAGATGATTGTGGTTATGACAATTTATTTACAGAAAGTGATTTGGGTATAATAAACACTGATGGCGGATTGGTGGAACCAACAATACCCATATTTGAAATAGGTGGTAGGAGTTCAGAGGTAGTAACTTCAGATGATGATATAGTTTCAGTTAGAAGTGGTGATTATGCTAATAACGAACAAAGTGGGCCAATAATACTTGAAAATTTTGTGGGTTCTTTTATTAAAAGAGATAAATCTATAATAGAAGAAGCACCATTGACTTTTAAAAGAGGTGAATTACCATTACTTAGTAAAGGTAAAGCAGAGTACCAAAATAAATTCACAGAAATAGTTACTATATTAAATAAATAATGAAGACTAATGAAAGTATACGATTAAGGACTGAACCCGGCTCAAGTAGTAATATTGTTGTGAAAATTGAACAGGAGTTTGATACTATCGACTTTTTAAGTCTTAAAATAACTCAAGACGAAGCGTATAGAAATTTTTGTTCAGACTATGGTGTTTTAGCTGGTAGAGTTATAGCTAATGATGGTTTTGGGGTTGAGAACGCCAAGATTTCAATATTTATACCTTTATCTGATGAAGATTCTGAAGACCCGATAATAAGTAGTATTTACCCATATATTACACCAGCAGACACAAACAGTAGTGGAGTTAGGTATAACCTTTTACCTAAATTAGGTAAAACTTTTGAAATAACAATAAAAATACCCAACAACAGTAACGGAGACCAACAAAACCCCTATGATTATTTAGCCACACCTGATTATACATCTTTAGGTACTTTCCCACTACTCCGAACTGATGGTACCAATAACGTCTGGCTCCTTCTTAATTTTGATGATGGTTCTGGATTTACAACTTACAGAAGAGAAGTTTCTAGAGATTTCGGACCTACAGTACCAGTGGGTACATTCCCAGATAAGTTTGAAACATTAGATAATGATTCTTATTTAGAAGTTTATAATAAATACTATAAATACACAACAAGAACAAATTCTTCAGGTGATTATATGTTATTTGGGATTCCTTTAGGTACAAAAACAGTACATATGGATGTGGACTTTAGTGATATAGGCTCGGGTAGTTTAACGGTTGACGATTTCACCAGTTTAGGAGTCCCACCAAGTACCTTCAACGGTAATAAATTTAATAGTAGTACGAATTTAGATACACTAACACAAATAGAAGGGCAGAATTTATCTGTTGATATTATACCTTTTTGGGGTAATACAGAAGAATGTGAAATAGGAATATCAAGACTAGATTTTAAATTAACAAAAACTATAACACCGTCTTCGATTTTATTTTTCCAAGCTTTTACAAATACTAGTGATTATTATATTAAGAGGGGTGGTGGACTCAACAGTTGTGGTAGTGGTAACGGTAATGATAATAAGATAAGAGAACTAAAATATAAAGAACCTTTAGGTGTTAGTGTTGAAGCGGTAGCAGATGGTGGAGGTCAAGAAGTTGGTTCCGATATAGCTTCAATAAAGTACCCCACAGGAAACGTTTTGTTTTCAATACCAATGTATGAAGCAAAATTTATTACCGATGAAACTGGTAATTTAGTACCTAGTCCTGACCCAGACAAAGGTATACCAACACAAGGTTCTTATAAAATATTTATATTTAATGAAGAAACAAATTTTACATCATTACCAACCTCAAATGGTGTAATAGGCCATGGTTTTCATTTCTTAAAAACAAGAGGTTATAGATATGATTTAATAAACCGAAAAAGATTACTTTATACAATAGGTCAACGTTATGGATTCCAAGAGGGTCAAGATTATGATGAAATCTCTATAGCAGGAAATCAGAAAAATAGTAATCAATGGGCATTTCCAGGTACCAATATAAATGGTGGTGAACAAAGAATGGGTAAAATAGGTGGAAACGGTGAGACCCCAATAGTTTATGGTTCACTATATATGCCAAGATTAGAGGCAAAAGATACGGGTGATACCGATGCTGTTTGTCCCCGAATAGCTGTTACAGATAATGGTTTTGATTCACCTAATGGTGGTGTGGTTTATTATGAAAACGCTATTGAAGAATATGGTGTATTAGATGTTACAGATATACTATCTAATTTTAAAGTTTTTGGTGGTAATTTACCACCAACCTCAGCCAATAATAATATATGGGATATTAATTTAACACCTGACTACAATGACCTGAAACAAAGTAACCAAACCTACCCAGTACAATTCACTGTGGATGTAGATGTAGATAACAATGGTAATGTTAATTTTCCTAAAAGATTAAACGTTATAGAATCTGGAGCTTTAACCGATATTGTAACAACAACAGAATTGGGCAATAATGGTATCCAACCAAATGGTTCACCATCAAAATCTCATAGGGGTTGGTATTATTTTTACTTTGGTTTGTATGAAAATAATACATCATTAGAATATTTAAAACAAAACTTAGGTGTCTAACGCAGATTATAAAATAAAATATATAGCCCCCTCAAAAAAGTACGCTCTAGCTTTAGAAGCTCAAACTTTTATACCCATTGATTTAAACTCTAAAAAGGCTTTAACTGAATCTGACAATAATATTTTTGTCATAAACGCTTTAGAGGAAACAAACATAGAAAGAAACCAAACCACAAAGTATAGAATTCAAGGTAAACTAGAAATAATAACCGATAATACATTACAGAATGCATGGTCAAACACACCTATACCAGATGACGCTTGGACACCTGAAACAAATAATCTAGATAAAAGTTTTATACCTAGAAATTGGTTACTAAACATAACTTACCCAGCAAGTATTGATGATACAAAAGAATTGGTTACCGGTGGTGTTAATAACACAAACACACAAGATGTTTATTTCACAACAAAAGCCTACGAAGGTTTTCAAATAAAAGAACTAGAACCATACAATTATAAATCTGGTATAACTAACATTCTAATAAGAACATCACAAAAACACGGTTTTACAATAATAGATGATTACGTATACATAAGCCCGAGGTTATACAACCAACAAAACGGAATACCACTAAACACTTATTTAGGTTTTCATAAAATATTAGATTATGAACCAAATAACGAAGAATACGGTTTAATTTTAGATACTGAATACGTTGTACCAACAACATTTATATCGGGTGCACCCATAGTAGCACCTTTTTTAGGTGTTGGTAAAAGGGTTTTTGAACCATCTTCTAATGATATTACTTTCTCTGATATTACAGAGGTAACTCAAATAGAGGTAACTAATATGACAGGAGGGACAACAGGAGACCTTGTTTACACTAAAATATTTAGTCCAAGCCACTTTTTAAGACCTAATGATTTTGTTGAAATTAGATTAAATGGTACTACAATATATCCAGATACACAATTAGGGATGCCTAATTTGTATAAAGTTGTTTCCACACCTTCTACAGACACATTTGTTATAAAATACGAGTTCCCAACTCTTAACGCGTCAACAACACAAGGACCATTTAATTTTAATTTAAAATATAGATACTCAGATGGTGTTGTTTCAGAGTATTACTATAGAGTTAATAAAATTTTAACAGAAGCAAAAGATTATGAGGTTTATAAAGCCGCTTATTCTATGAATATTTTTAATGATAACTATATCAATAACGTTTTTTTATTTCACTTTGACAAAGATATTGATGTGGGTGGGTTGGTTGATAACTTAGGTAGACCTTTAAGTCAGTTATATTTAACTACGGTAAGAAGAAGTGGTAACGGTTGTACACAAAGTTTTGTTGAAGCAGACCCGACAAGATGTAATGGTGAAGTTTATGACGGTTTTAACAATTTCAGTGACAACAATCAAATATTAGATAATAATAGAACATTTATACCAATATCAAGTTCTAGTCCAACAAACATAAACACAATATCTTTTTGGCAAAATGTTGACCCAAATAAAGCTGGAACTATAAAAGGTATTAATGCGGAGTATTATAATGATTTTGTAGAATATAATAGAGCTTTTTTAGATGAAAGAGTTTTAGCTGAAACATTGGGTAAATTTGGGCCAACTAGGGTTTATAATAATGGTGGTAATCCTTCGTACTCAAGTGACGTGGGTTATACTTATAAAATACATGATGAAATAAGAATTAGATATTTTTCTACCGCCATAGAAACAGCTCAAAATAGACCAAATGAAATTTTTCCTGACTATGCTCAGGTAAATAATGACGGTACAGTTTCTTGGAGAGACTTACTAAGTATTGGTTTTTTTGAACCAAGTGAAAATGGTGGTGTTGGTGTTGACTACCCTTTTGTAAATTCTAAACATTATTTATTTGGGGAACACCCTATTTATATAAGAAAACAACTAGCGACAAGTTTAGCTCAAGATAGATTTGATTTAACTAAATTCGTTAAGTTTAATACTAATAGTACACCTAATGATGAATGTTAATTTTTTTTAAATGGCGATATGTAACGAAAATATAAAACCAACCGTCTTTTCTGAAGAAATAGCGACAGAGAATATCAAAAAAAAATATGGATTATTCCCTATAAACGATATTAAAGCAACCGTAAATATTTGTTCCGAAATATTTGAGGGGCCTGAGTATTACACAAACTTAACCAAATTAAATACAGGACTAACAGAAAACTCGATAGGTGTGTTTAACATTACTAATACAGGTATGACTGCTAACTTTGTGTTTACTGGTAACACAGATACTTTAACTGCTTATACAGGTTATTTTGAATATAATCTATATGAAAGAAGTTTAGATTTTATCCCACCTGAAGTAAATGTAATATCTGGATTTGATTTTAACCAACCACAAATATTTAATACAAACGTAACATATAGTGCTTCAACACCATTTACGGCTATAACAGAAAATCCATACACAATTAGTGATAACCTAGGTGTATTAATAGGCAAAGACCAAGAATATATAATTAATAGTAACAATAAGTTTATTAAAAACAATTGTTTATTTAAAGGTCAGACATATTCTGAACCTAACCTAGGTCCAGAATACGACAAAGATAGTTCTTGGTATTTCGTAACTTTAGTGGACCCAGAAATACCTAGATTAGGACCATTCAAACCAACAACAGCTAGAACACCAAGTACTTTAACAGCTAGAGAAATAACTAGACCAAACGATAAATCTACTTATGTTTTCGCTGTACCAACTAAAGAAACTACAAGTGATAACTGTAGACTAATTAATGAAAATTTAACCATAAGTCCAATTAACGGTACATCTTTTAGTATTAGTAAAAAACCCTCACCTAACACACTCTTAGTGTCTGTTAACGGTATTACATTAAGTGATTTAGATTACACAATAAGTGCTGATACAATAATTAATTTAACAGAATCACTAGACCCCAATAGAGATACTATAACGGCTAGTTATTTAGATTGTGGAACAGATTTAAATACAGTTTATTCTGAACAATATAAAATACTTAGTGCTATAACTAGTGGTCCTACTTCAGCGGTAACCACAACGGATAAAGTTTATTACAATACTGAACAAAGTAAATATGAGTATTATTTAGATTACACACCTGACGATGTGGAAAATACTATGAGTTTGTTTTTAAATGGTGTTAAATTAACTTATGGCATTGATTATTACATGAGTACTAGTGTTGATAATAGGGTTATTTTTGATGGTATAACTCTAGTGGTATCGGATACAATATACGTTGTTTACACTTCAGATGGCACCTTAGAAGGTGATTATAATATAGTAAATGGTAGTGTAATTTTAAACTGGGAAGTTAATGAAGTTACTGTAAACGATAGACTTAACGGTAACTTTTTAGTTGAGATAACTGAAAATAATGACCCTAACTTTACAACTACAGGGATTACAACAGGAATAACGGTAAACTATATTGGTGGTCAAACAGAATATAACGTTAATTTACCTAAAACAATAGAAGCAAATAAAAGTTATATATGGAGAGTTAACAGTAAAAAGGTTTATTCTGGCATATTAGACAATATATTTATAACAAGAAGCGTAAGTAGGATAGGAAAATTTAAAACAAATAATGAAATAAATTCCTACTAAGAATATATTTATAAGAAATGAGTTATATAAGTAAAAATACAGGAGCCTTTGTTAACGCAAGGCTAACAAGAAAAGGTAGAGAGTTATTGTCTATAGGACAACTTAATTTTTCTACTTTCAGATTAGGTGATTCAGAAGTAGATTATACGTCTTTAGGTCCAACATACAACATTGCTTTACAGAATGTTTTAAAACCCAAAGACCAACAACCAACGATTAAAACACCTATATTCCCACTAACTACATCAACAACACCAGATGTCAGTATACCTACATTAACACCGGTAGTAATAAATAATATAATACAGGCCCCTGAAAAGGGATTTTTTAATTATATAACTGGGGCAACACCTATAGAGTATACAGCTTACACAAGTTCAAACTATGTTGTACAAGCCGACACATTTATACCAATTACAGGGATGAGTGGGACTAATACAGTAGATGTTTTACAAGGTAATGATTATGTTATTGGTAGTACTGAACCTTCTGTTGGTGATTTTATGTTAGTTAAAATGAGTAACCCTGATTTAACAAATACCCAAGATAAAGGTGTCGTTGAAGTTGATTCACCGGTACCATATTTGTGGTATAAAGTACAGTCTTTAAGTGGTACTGTATCGGGTGACACATTACAGGTGGTATTAGATAGAAATCTACCAGACTTTAGTACATCATCATCGAGTAATCAAGCTTTCACAATTTTTTACCCTAGTTCTATGAGTGGTGCCACTTTTGATAGTGGTTTATATTCTGGTGGTTCTGTTTGGAACATGAATAATGTTTGGACATCTAATATACCAGGTATCGACACATCAACCTATGAAGGTTTTGAACAATATGGTTCAGAGTCTTTTGTTGGTTCTAAAGAATACTATGGTTATACTTCTGAACAACAACTAACAGGTGATACAACTAATATTAATCCTTTTTGTGATGATATTGACTCAATTTCTATAATCCATTATTCAAATTCAGAATCTTGTCAAAACCAACCCGAACAAACATATGGACAACAATTTTATGTTGATACAACAATATCGGAAAGTCCTATATTAAAAATGCCTACACTAATGTGGCATAGAAGAGAATTTTCAGGTTCAGGTACAGGTGATATGATAGGTTATAACTTTGTGGCGACTGGACAAACTAAAGGTGTTACTTTAAATAATAATTTAACAGGTATTAGGTACTATGATTTAGTAGACCCCAATACACCAACCGTAAGTGTGGGTAGAATATTCCCTAACTTACAAACAATAACAATAGATAACCAAGAGTTAGTTGCAGCACTTTCTTATAAATCAAACAGAAACTGGACACTACCTTCTTTAGGTTATGGGTTAACAACAAATGTTAACGGATTTTTTAGTCAAACACAAGATGTATTTGTGACATACATGTTATCTAGTACAAGTGGTTACACTTCTGGTTTACATAACCAAAACGTATCATGTATTTTATATAACGAAACTACAGAACCTTGTGCACCTGACGCTTCAAGAAAAGACATCGACATAACATTCCCAACAGGTCAGTTACCTTATATGGTAACGTCTGGTGGTACAGGATGGTACGCCGATACTTTTGAATTATTAGTACAAAGAGTACCTTCTGGTGAGTTACCCGACCCAGCAGGATGGAGAAGAATTGATTATACTAGTTCAATTAATGGACACACACCTGGTACTAAAATAGACCCATTAAATTTAGAAAGTACATCTTATACTATTACAGAAGATTTATACACTAATAGTGGTACAACCTTTAATTTAGATGACTATATCGATATACCTGAAATAGGTGAAACAGAAATTTTACAGTTTGGTGATGAGTATTTCTTTTATGGTAATTTAGATACTAAGGGTAATAATACAACATATAGAACTTTATTTGATTTTACAATACCACCTAATCAGTATAATACGTCAAGTAACCCTACGTATTTAGGTAGTGGACAAAATATACATATTTCTGAACTAGGTGTTTACGATAGTATTGGTAATTTGGTTGCGATGGGTAAGTTTATTACGCCAATAGAAAAAACAAATGTCACTACAATAATATTAGAAGTAGCTTTAGATTTTTAATGGCTTTTGTAAATATAAATAAAAAATTTAAATTGACTTTAACTAAATATGGTAAAGAAAAATTGATAAATGATGGTCTTATAGACTTTAAATACTTTAGTTTTTCTGATGATGGCGTTAGATATGATATAAATAATGAACCTGAGAAGGTGGTTGATACTGAAGGTAATTCAGATACAACACTTTATAATGGTAATAAAAGTCCTATAATATATAAAAAATAAGAAATGGCTTTTGAAGAAGTAAACACAGCGGGATTTAAAACTTATTTAACTAGATACGGTGTATCTAAGTTGTTAAACCCTAACGCTAAATTTGATATTAAGTACTTTAGTCTAAGTGATGAAGGTATTAATTACACTCAAACAGTAGACTCATCCGTATTAGTTACATCTGTTAATGGTGATGACATTAAAACACTATATAATGGTAGTGATGACCTGTCTATTGGTAAACCACCATCTCCTACAGATAACATAGCTAAAAGAGAAATTGTTTTTGTTGATGATTGTAATAACCAAGAATATAAAAACTTAGATATTACAATAAACTTAGGTAATTATTTAGAAAATTTAAGAACCACCTTAACAAATATTGATAGTGTTTCTAGAGGTTACGAACCTTTTATAAGGTTTTATGATTTTGTGAATGTAAACGAGTATACCGAAAACGCATTTAAAGAGTACCAACTATGGGACACTAAAAACTATAACCTTAATTATATTTTTAAAACTGATGAAGATTATAAAAATTACACAATACTTACAAATACTTTTGTGGGTAAAAATGGTGGAGCGTCTAGAGTTAATTACGACAATAATAGGTTTAAGTCACCACTCCAATTAACTTTTAGTAGTTATAAATCAGAATCAACAAATATAGTAACACAAAACGGTAGTTCAACACTACAACTTTACCCTATTGATTCTATGGTGTACACTACTAATATAGGTAATTATAAACCTGAAGAAATGACAGAAGAAGTCTATACTAGGAGTACAAACATAATACCAACGGCAATATTTAACAATATTAACCACCCAATAAAATTAGAAACAAATAGGGTTTATAGAGATAATGTTAACTTACCTATTTTTAGGTTTGAAAACTTATTAGAGACAGGTATAAGTTCAGCAAAAAATATGTTTGAGTTTTATGGTAAAGATACAACACTTGGTACTAAAGTTATTACTATCAATATGGGTGTGATGGTTAGTAATTCTGACACTTTAAGTGTGAAACCTAGAGAAGCTAATTTAAGAATGAATATAACACTAGACCTAAATGAATCTAATTGGGATTCTTCTGGTTCTTTTTATGAAATAAATTAAAAAATGGAAAATACAACTTTATTAACCAACCCAAATTGTACTAGTTGTCGAGAATACTCCCAACCAAAAGAATTACCTTTAAATCAAGGAAAACCTTATGGGTCTAATATTTTTAATATACCAGACTCATTTAGTGACAATGCTAACAGAATAGGGGCAACTAAATTTTATGGTTTTTCGTTAGCTGAGTTTGGTAGGTTTGTTTATAAATCAAATAACTCTTCTTTTGAATTACAAAAAATGGCTTTTCCTAATTTAGATTCGGTTTATTTGGTTAATAAAAATAATAAATGGATGTTAGGTGTGTCTTAATAGAAAAAAATATTTAAAATGACAAAATTATTAAAAGCAATAGATAGTGTTAACTATACTGAGACTGTAGTCAAAGAAACACTTAAAACAGTTTCTGGTGACAATTTAAAATTTTACCTAGTAGGTAAGACGGGTAGCACTGAATCCCACTTATGGTTAGGGCCTTTATTTAGTTTACCAGTAAATGAGGTAATGGAAAATGATTATACCACACCTTATGTAGATGGTGGTTGGTCTGGTACCGCTTTAGAGTATCTAGTTAAAGAAGTAGGTGATAATATTATTGTGGCTGATATAGCTAAAGATACTTTTGAAAGTGCTATCGATGGTTTAAATTTTAGTTTAACAGTACCTTTGGACTCTTCATATAATGGTATTAGTTTTTCAGGTTTAAGTTCCACAACCATTTACGGAGCTTATCAAAAAACAGAATTATATAATAATAAAAGTACTAATGGGCCTTGTGCTTGTTCCGTTATGGATGGTTTATTATCAGAAAATTCACAACAAGTAACAACAGGAATCCAACAAGGGTTACCGTATCAACAAGGAGTTAACCCGAAAGATAGTAATTCTTATTATGATAGTGGTATAGTTTATTTATTTTCTGATGATGTTAAAAAACCTAATATCAGTGCAAATACCGTAACGACAACAAACTCTTGGGCAACTGGTTTTAATGATAATTGTCCTTATACATTAAGAAAAAAATTCCCATTTAATTTATTAAATGATAGTGTTAATGGTTATTATTATGACCAACCAGTAGGTGTAGTTGATTTATTAGGGGGTAAGATAACCCTATTTAATGAAGATATAGTAGAAGGATTTAATTTTTCAGGGGCAACAGGTGGTACCAGTGTTACAGGAGCAACTTTTTCAACCACAGACGCTAACACAAACTTTAGTTCTTATGATATTTTACAAGGATTAGATATGACACTTATAGCTGGTAAAAACGAATTCGACACATCAAACAACCCAACATATAATGAACAAACGTGTGATGGTAAAGTTTATGTAACTTATGTTGATTTTTATGATAGTTCTGGTAAATTAGTAGCTAAGGGTGTAACAGATTCACCTTTAACAAAAGAAAGAGACCAAATATTAGTATTAAACGCTAATATTAAGTTATAATTTTATAGTAAATAGTTTTAAATGGATTCCAATGAAATCACAGGTAGGATACTTGGCTTAGATATATCTACAAAAACAATAGGTATTGCACTTTTTGAAAGTGACGGTAGATTATTAGAACTCACACACATCACACCTAAAATTAAACCAAGACCCGAAACAAAATTAGAGGAGTTGTTTAAAAAAGTAGATGCGTTTGAAAGATTATTAACTCGTTATATTGAGTTAGACATTGAAAA
>WLWH01001693.1_pt1 | contig 13785 bp, 23 predicted proteins | sample 6712741 | NCBI WGS metagenome assembly WLWH01 (sample SAMN12718694, study PRJNA515312) | sponge metagenome | isolation source: marine sponge | host: Mycale hentscheli | place: New Zealand: South Island, Marlborough, Capsize Point | collected 2003-05-01 | reverse complement strand
AGGATAAACGTAAGATTGCTAGTGATCGTAAGAAATCTACTAGTCGTGATACGCCGATTGTTTATGCTGATGCGTTTACTCGTGAGGAGATCTTGCGTGCACGGGGGATGATGTGAACATTTGGTTGGTGATCTGGTCGATACTTGATTTCGCTGCGATCAACCATGAACCACCTAATCCTGAGGTTGCACCGATTGTTTGTGAGTATTTTGCGGATGATTGTGTGGATGCTTTGGGGATTGCGTGGTGTGAGTCGTTGCATAATCCACGGGCTTATAATGGTGCGGATCATGGTTTGTTCCAGATTAATAAGTATTTTTGGTATGAAGTTTTTGAAGATAGATGGGTTGACAGGTTTGATGTTGAGCAGTCGACTCGGTTTGCGTTCTATATTGTGGAGCATACGGAGTTGAAGTGGCGGCTTTGGACTTGTGGTCGTTATTAGAACGTGACTTTTCGGATGATTAATCCCGCATAAACACTGGCTCAAAGGAGTTATTGTGTTTATTGCTGGTATAATATACTGAAGGGTCGCAAGAAAGGGAGAGGGGCCGTCGTTCCCTAGCGAAGCCTCTCTCCCGAAGATCTCAAAATAAAAAAGGAGAAATATATGTCACATCGGATGACAGATTTAGATGCTTTGCATGCCCGTTACAGGCAGACACCTTGGCATCAGTTAGGGCATGTTGGACCTATCGATTGGGAGGATGCACGTAATGCATTCGACTGGTGTGAAGTGGTGCGACATCCAATACATATTGAGCATGATGAAATTGGAGTGATCCTCGACAACAGAAATGTGTTGAAGATGGTTCATTATCCGTTTGCTTATGCTGAAGTGAGTGACCGTTATCAGATAGTTCAGCATCGGTTTATGGCTGATGACTTAACTGGATTGCTTATTGATACTGGGCTTGTAGAAACTATTGAATCAGTTGGTACTTATGACAATGGTGCTGTTGGTTATGTGTCTTTAAAGTTCAAGGATGACATAGTGATTCCGGGTTGGTCCACAGTTGAATCGGTATTCAATATTGGTAATGGTCATGACCGTAAGGTTCCGCTTATAGCTACTCAATCTGCGACTGCAACTGTGTGTGCGAATACATTTAAGTGGAACATTTTAGATAAGGAAGCTGTCTTCAAGTTTAAGAAGATGGGCAATCCACAAGGCATGATGCAGGAAGCTGTTGAAGCTTTGTGTGAAGGCTATGAACGTCAACAAGATTACGCTAACACTATTGAACGTATGGCTAATCAAGAGTTTGTTGAAGCACAATGGGCTGATTTAGTTACTGAACTTATTGGTCCTCGTCCTATGAATTTGAATGATTCTCTCACAGCACAGGGTTATTACAACAAGTTCACCCGTTGGAATAATAATGTGTCTGAATTAAATCATCGTTTTTATCGTGATAATGATATAGCTGGTGTGCGTAACACTAAGTGGGGTGCACTCATGGCTGTTCAAGCATGGGAACAGAAAGATAAAGCAGTTAAGGGTGTGAAGAGCAGCCTTGAACGTACTCGTAGGCATCAAGCTAACGTTATGTTCGGCAAGTTACCTATGACTGAGAAAGCTGCCAAGGTTCTGGTAGCTAACTAAATCTGGGAGAGGATGGCTCGTACGGGTAACCAGAGCAGGTCTAGTTCACCTCACGCATCCTCTCTCATTAGATCTTATTAATAAAGGAGAAAAAAATGGAAATAAGAGTAGATATAGATACACGGGAGCTAGCTGATGATGGAACTTTTTGTGACATCGTTGGTGATATTGCTGCTGATGTGATCCGAGACAGTGGTGAAGTAGAACACATTGTCACTAACACAATAGAAAATGATATTGGTTATTACGTAGAGCAACACATGGAGGGCAGTTCAGTGTTAGACCCTAATGATGATGACTTTATTAATGCTGTAGCTAAAGCCATATTGAATATGGCACGTAGCTATGTCGGAGAATGAGGGTAGGCAGCAACGTGATATTGGGATGGCACGGGTAGCTACGGCTGCTCGTCCATCCCAAAAGGTTGCTGCTAAACATGCGATAGCTAAAGTGTGTCGTTCAACAGCACCGCATAACTCTTGGACTACTGACGATGTTCATGCTGTGTTAGAGGAAATGAATGTCAAGTTAGATAACGCTCGACTCTTAGGTCCGTTGATGAAACGAGCACAGAAGGCTGGTTTGATTGAGCCTGTTGTGTGTGATGGTTGTCAACGTCAAGAGACTCGGTTGTCTAAACGTAAGGAACGTCATGCTGGTCCGCAATATGTGTGGCGTACGACTGCTACTTATTACTACGAGTATTGGAGAGAGTAATGAAAAAGGTTAATGGTATTTGGGAGATTTGGATTGGCGATGAGTGTTGTTGGGTCACTGATGACGGTCAAGCTCATTACAATTTGAAATCTGCTGAAAAACGTAAACAACAATTGGAGAGAAACAATGTATCTTAGTGACGATCCACCCGACGATCCTTATGCTGATTTGAGTGAAGATGAGTACGAAGAAATGCTCGAAGCTAGAGAGGCTGCTGAGTCAGCTTATTGGGATCGCCGCATTGATGAAGCCCGAGGGAACTGATAAACTCAGACCTGAAAGGGAGAACAATGCAATACGAAAAGGGTCCAGCACAAAGCGTGCTGGAAGAATACATACGTCGTCCTGATAATAAACCAACAGCAGACGGCTCGTTCTTAAGAGTATCGAGTATCACTACGTGTGATCGGAAACAAATATTCGATGGAATGGGTGTGCCTCGTATAGAAGCTGGCGAGAATGCGATCAATGGGTTTGTTGCTAGAGAAGTTGGCAACACTATGCATGACCACATACAACAGGCATTCAATGACAAGGTGCCTAACTTTGAATGCGAAGTACCTGTAAGTATGCCTGACGTTATGACTTCAGGTCATGCTGATGGTGTTTATCATGCATCTCATAACAACCCGAGTCGTCGTGAAGGAACTGTCTTAGAAATTAAGACCATGCGTAACTATGGGTTCCGTAAAGCAAGACAAGAAGGCCCAAAGGAAGAGCACCTATTCCAAGCGTGTGCGTATGCGTTAGGGCTAGGGCTTACAAAAATACACCTTGTGTATGTGTGTACTGATGCGACGCCTTCTCGTTGGAAAGATAGTGCTCGTGCTGGTGACATGGTTGAGTGGTTGTATGACATCCATGATTCTATTGATGAGAGCGGAACCTCGATTGTTGTAGCTACTACATATTTCTTGGAACAGCACGCTCAGATGGCTAAGAACTACTTAACTACAGGTGTTATACCTGAAGGGTTGAGATCGTGGTGGAACACAGAAGTGCCGTGGGAATGTAATTACTGTCCTCACTATGACATCTGTGAACAGCACGGCGACGTAAACATATTAGACATTATCGATTTAGTAATAAAGGAGACTGATGAGTCAGTTAAGTAAATTAGCAACACCATTCTCGGACAAGTTCATTGAAACTAAACCGGGCAAGTTTGCGGCATCGTATGTACCTCACGGTATCGTGTCGCAATTCTTATTAGGGATAGTAGGTCCACATGATTTTGCTATTGACACTCTTGTTCGGGATGCTGACGGTACTCTTACTGGTTGCCTCTGTACTCTTACTGTTGATGTTGATGGACGAACTACCTCGATACAAGAGGTTGGTGAGTGCGAAAATCCGAACAATTGGAAGACGGATGGAGCGCGATTAAAAGCGTGTGCGTCTGACGGTATTAAAAGATGTGCGATGAGGTTGGGCTTAGGTCTGCATCTCTGGCATAAACATGACGGGAACTATGTTCTCGCAGACATTCTCGAAAAGAGAGAAGGAGAAAGCAATGAGTAATATATCCATAGCAGGTAACGTTGGTTCAGATCTGACGTTGCGTTATGCACAATCAGGTAATGCTTTTGTCACTGTCCCTGTAGCTGTTACTACTGGTCGTGATGACAAGAAAGAAACGCATTGGTTTGATGTCAAATGTTTTGGTGATCTTGCTGAACGTATGGCTGAGGTTTCTAAAGGCAGTCGTGTGATGTTTATTGGTCGCATGAAGCAAGACAATTGGGAAAGCAAAGAAGGTGAAAAACGTAGCAAGCTTTGTCTCTATGCAGACGAGGGTGGTCCGTCTTATCGCTGGCATCCCAAGGGTGGAGCAAATGATAGAGTTGCTAAAGAAGCAGTAGAAACTGTTCAAGCAGCCTTCAGCCAAGACGAGGAACCTTTTTAATGAGCGACGAACATAGCGTTACAGTCCCAGTTTTGAATGACGATCTCACAGTGATGTCGTTTGTTGTTCCTAAAGACTTTGCTAATCAGGTAGAGCTGCATGCTTGTAGGTTGATTGAGGCTTTTGAAAATCATCCTGCTGGTGAAATGGATCCTAACAATAAGATGATGCAAGCTATGTCGTTTGTATTTCAGTCTGGGTTAGAAACTTACATGGATGAGATAGCTGTGGACATGGAAGAACATCCACCGGAGATTTCAGATTAGTGAGTAAAGCTAAACAGAAGGGGACTGCTTGGGAAACCGAATGCGTTCGGTATCTGCAAAGCTATACGAAGCATGAGTTTATGCGTCTGCCTCTTGTGGGGACTAAGGACGTGGGAGACATCCGTTGTTTGGACTTGCCTGAGTTTGTGTTTGAGTGCAAGAACAGAAAGGATGCTCTCTCGTCCTTGTCTGAAATTATGAAAGAGACAGAACAGGAACGCATCAATGCTGACGTTAAGTTTGGAGCAGCCTTAGTTAAACGTCGTAATGTTGGAACAGGTGGGGCTTATGTTGTTATGGAGATGCATACTTTTGCACAGTTAATAAAGGAGAGAATAGATGGGCAAAGTAATACAAATGAAAATAGAACGAGCACCAGTTTTTACTGATATGACTGACATGCTCAACAAATGGTGGAAGGAACAAACTAAAAAACCTTTAGCTAAACCTATGAAAATCCGGCATGTTGTTGAGAGTGCTCATGCTGCTGGCTGGACTTTGGACGAATGCTATGAGGCTTTGGGTATCACTTGGTCTTTCACTGAGGCAGCGTTCGAGACAGCGTTACGTCGGATAGTAGATGAGCAAGTGGAAAAGCAACGCCCAGTGAGTAACATATCTGACGTTGCAGTAACTAAAGCTGCACTAGAATCAGAAAAGAAAAAGTCTTTGTCTAAAGAAGAAAACATCCAAAGACTGAGAGAGTTAAAGGACCAACTTAGATCTAAGGGCTAGCCGGTTGATTACCGGTGATGGGATGTGGGGGTGTTTACTCTCCTTTCTACCTCACCATCCCGCCCTAATTCTCACCTAGCGTGGTAAAATAAAAGGGACATCGTGATTGGAGAAAAGCGATGAACGTCAAAGTCCAAAAAGTAGTTGCACGACTCGGGGCAGGTCTTAGTCTTCCCGGTTACGCAGTAATCTGTGACAGTCATATGCGTGAGTGGTATCGCACTAAAGAAGAAGCTCTGCGTATGGCTGACATTTTTAAGGATGAAGCATCTAATCCTGAAGATTACTGATGTGGGTTGATCCTCTCGGCCATATCCGTTGGGATAAAAAAGACTTTAAAAAGCATGGCACTATCGCTAAATATTTAGTTGGCGAATGCAGGTGTTTCAAATGCAAGAAACGTATTCTTGAACCTGACGCTGAACGAATTTTGCCTGCTAGATATAACGGTTAAACAATCTCAGGACGCACAGGTGTATCAGCCAGTCTCTCCCTGCAATAAGAACGACAACGAAGACATTGCAACTGTCTGTAAACCATCGTCCGGGTTCTCCGATTACCGCGCTTTTGCAGCTTATTGCTGCCGCACGTCGGACATGCATGTGAAGTTGCGTCGATCACGTTTCTATTGGGGTGATTGGTAGCCCAAGGACGTAGCCGTTCATAGACATCTACTAAAAGATCTACGTCTTGTTTCGCATACTTTTTCATGGTTGCCCATGCTTTAGGGTCACCCTTCATGCAGCCTGCCCATGTCTGGAATCCTCCTGTGGTTTCTTTTCCCCCGAGTCCAAGGTGTTCTCCGAGATGTCCGAGTCTGTTGCTGTTGAATTTAAAGTATCTGCGTGCAATCTTTAATGTGTCTACCGTTTGGTAATGATTGGTTGGACCAATGTTGTGGTAAGCGAATCGTGCGTTAGCTTTTTTGATATCGAATGCGTCTGAGTTGTGGCCTATTACTATGTCTGCTTCGTTTAATAGTTGCCATAGTTTGTAGACAACTTCGAAATCGTTTTCAGGTTCTTTGTTGTACAACGGGAAGTCGTCGAGGGAAACGACTTGTGTTTTCTTTTGGTCTTCCCATTTGTATGAGAAACAAATCATGTACCACTCTTGTGCGTGGTCGATGACATCTTGTTGCCATTGTCCCCACACGTAAGACAGGTTTGGTGCTGTTTCTATATCGAAGAAAAGTACTTTAGCCATTTCCCCTCTTAATTTGGGACTGTCAGGAGCCTTACTAAAAGAGTACCTTCCCACCATGATCCGTCATCGGATAGTTGTTCTGGTTGCATCGATAAACGTTCTATTGTGACAGATTCTGAACGGCTGCCTTCTGTGTAATTAACTGTTACACCTGATTCCATGCGATTGCGGATACTAGTGAACACTGCATTTGAGTTGTATGTTGCTGGTGCTCCACTGTTTCTTGATGTTAAAACTTGTTGACGTAAAACAATTGGAACAATTATTTCGTCTACTCGTTTAGGTGTGGCTACGCATGTTGTTTGCCAGTCAGCGATGATTGGCCCAATAGTTGTGTCGTCTGTGTCTCTTGTCATTGTTATAACAAACTTGTATGAAACAGATGATTGTGATGTAAACGTAAAGTTGCTTGATACACCCTGAGATAATGTGAGTGTATCTGTAACGTTGTTATCGTTTGTTGCGCTGAATTGTATGCCACCTAAGAATGAGGCAACAGGGTTACCTCGATAACTGTAGGTTGGGTGTGTGTAAAGCTCCCCAGCTTGATCGTAGTCAACTGGGCCGAAGGTGTACTGTGCTCGGTCTTGTCTTACTTCAGCAGAACGCAATAGTTTTGGGACAACAGTAGACCATGACACTTCACCAATAGTTAAAGTGCCTGTAGCTACTTTGGTACCTGTACCTGACTGTCCGTATACCCCGTCAGTTAAAGCAGCAAAATATGTTTTATCTGCAACTCTAGCTATAGAACCAACGTTTCCTGAACCGCCTGTTGATACTAAATCACTAGCAAACGCAGGAACTAATGTTGAAGTAAATTTAGTTAAATCAGCCCTGTATAACTGTCCGCTCGCACTACCCCACCAAACGAATTTGTTATCAGCTTCTAAACAAAATGCTTCTCCACCGTCATCTATGACAGGCCCAATTGTTACTGCCCCAGACTGAGTATCTATCAAAGATGTACGAAACCCAGCGCTTGTAGCTATAACAAGTATCTCTCCGTAAGCAAGAATTTCATTTATCGATTCGCCGTGCGGCATCTGACCACTAATAACTGGTGTAACTAACGTTCCATCAGATGAGTCAACACCTATGTGATAAACCGTGCCAGTGTCATCGGTATTTGCTGCAACATAAATACCTGACGGGCCACCAGTAATAGATTTCCATTGTGTTTGCGCTAACTGTGGCGTGTAATCCAGTGACCCAGAAAACTTTTGACCGTTAGCGTTTAACTCAAAAATGTTTGCGTCAGAAGCGGTGGCTCCTATCAAACGACCTGCTGCGACTTCAATAATGTCGGCTTTTTGAGTGCCACTTGTAGGCCACGCATCAACTGTTGTTGAGTTGATAGCGCATCGAGCTATCTTGTCGCTGTTACCGAACGCCACATAGACGTATGTGCCGTCTGAGTGGAAGTCAGTGATGTTGCCTGACCGTGAAGGTGTTGAACTGCTGAAGTCTATAGAGTTGCTGCCGCTAACTGTGTATGAAGCAGTAGTTGGAGTAGAAATCCAAGCCAAAGTAGATCCATAAGCAATATAAAGATAAATGCCTACACGATGAACTTTTAAGTTTGCACCTGTCTGGTTTAATTTTTCTTCCGTAATGGGGAGTAACGAGAGTTCACCTTTTGTCCACGGATCAACACCACTAGAAGACTCGAAACGAAGCCGATTACTGTCATCCAAATCAAAATGTTCTTGACCCGCACCTAATGTCCAATCTGTTTGTGACCGAACCCATGCACCAGTTGTATCTAAAGTATTTTCGCCGGGTTCTTTGCTGTTATCTCGTTGCTCACGTAACGCAGGAACAGTTGTACGGGCATATTGAGTTGTGTCAACCATGTATGACACGCCATCTAATTCAATTGGCAACAACTCAGAATTAAAAGCCATTAGTTTCCTATTGCGTTACGTTGCCAACTTGTCGGGTACATAGCAGCTAAACGTGCTGCTTCAGAATTAACTCGTGACTCTCTACGAACACGTAAATCCCGTAGCGACGCTGAAATAGCGCCCGGTGGAACTTCTTCTGCTCGACGATGCATACCTTGTGCATCAACAAACTCTCTACGAATAGGAGCAGTAGTCATTAAAGATAAAGCTGCACCTAAAGGCAACAAATCGTATGCTGTTGTTTGCAAACCAGTAGTTGATTTAGCGTCAGTCGTAGCAGCAATCAATGTAAGCGGCGACTTGTAACTGACAGTCACTTTCTTACCGGGCCATGCTGCCCCATATAAAACAAGCGCTAACCCACTACTAAACGCTGCTGTATCCCTATTTCTTTTAAGAGACCATGAACGGATGTCAGGTTCCCGAGCTTCAACAGGTGTCGGGTCTGCATATGTTACTGAGTAAATAGATTGAACGGTTTCGTTAGTTAAACCAGACAAATCGTAACCATCTTGGGTTGCGTTGTAAGTAAAACTTGTTGTATTCATTTTAAACAACCCGTTATCAGGGGTTGAAAGGTCACGTAAGTCGTTGTTTAACGCTTCCAATATGCGATGCGCAGGAAATTTAGGAGAAACTCGAACAACGTCAGTAGCAGAATGAGTTTGAGCAGTCGAACCACCATAACCTCGCAAAACAGACACAGTTGTAGAAGAAACTGCTGTCACATACATTAACTCAGTGTTTATTTCAATAATAACACCTTTAACAATTGACCCAGCAAGCCCTTGAACAACCACAGTGCTGCCAGTTGTTGCAGGGCTAGGAGGTGTACTCACCACATCTAACTCTTCGACATAACCAGACAACAACATGTCTCGTGTTTCGTCAATCCATCCTTGTGCAGTCATTAGGTGCTCCCAAGAACGTCGTTTAGAGCACGTTCTTTACGATCTTTCTCTGTTTTTTGTCCTTGTAAAAGAGTCCCTGCTTTAATTTCGTATGGTGTTCGTGCCCGTGATTCAAGATGTGCAGACCCATCAATTGTGGGAGGTTGCAATCCTTCAGATCTAAGCCTTTTGTAGGCTGCCATGTCTTGTTCTTTTTCTTTTTCTTTAACTTTAGTTCCTGCCCAGTTAATAGTTTTGCCGTCGTGCAAACCTCTGGTAGGAGTAGCTGACGCAGAAATATGTACTTCACCAAAGTATTTGCGTACTACACCTTCACATGCGTTACATGAGCCATCATAAGTTTCATCAAACCCATGACGGATATCGTGTGACAATCCGCAATCAAGACAACGGTAAACGTACATTGGCATTAAACACCTGCTCCTACATCAATTGGGTAACCACTTGCTTTTAACAATGATATCTCAGTTGCTGTGAGATCTGTAGGTGGAAGGTGTGCTCCATAAAGTGTGCGTGTAATAGTAGAAGCGTCTACCGGGAAAAAGTTTTGTACTGAACTGTTATTAATAATAAAAAGATTTTCAGCTTTAAGTCTTGGTTTGTAATGCCGCATCAAAGCATAAGCAGCAGGTGTCGGTTTATTTAACTCTCCGATAGGCGACAAAGTGTTTTCGCTACCCGGATAGAACGTGTACATTTGTTGAGAACCAAACGTGCCAACGCCATTGATACTGCTGCTAGGCGCAACATCAACACTGATTGATACAGTTAGCATTGAGCCGGTTGTAGCAACTGTGGCTGGTCGAAGGTCTACTACAGCGAAGCCGCTGATTGTTCCTACACCTGCAATCGTTGAAACAGTTAATATCTGATCTGTTCGCAGAGTCGGAGTAGGTAACGCTGCTACAGCGCTCATGTCTACTTCTGCAATGTCTACATAGTTAGCGGTTACACCGACACTAGGTAATGCTGCTACACCTGCAATTGTTGAAACAGAAATGTTTGCTTCGACACCAGCAGTAGCTGACAAAACAGTAGTAGCAGTAACCGTATTAACTGTTGCTACAATCTCAACAATACCTGTATCAAGTTGGCTGTATGTGTAGTTGTTGCGGTATGCCAGCCCAGATTCACGGTACTGGACACTTACTTCATCTAAAACTGTTGCGGTAGCAGCAATCGTCGCAGGGGTAACGACCATAGGAGCGCCATAAGCTACTCCAGATTCGCTATATTCAACCCCTGTCTGACGATACTGCGTCACCGAACAGCCTCATTTCTAACTAGTTACTGATGCCGTTTCAGGATCGCCTACCTTACGAGCAGCAACAGCCTTACCAATAGCTATAAGACCTGCAACACCCGCAACTTTTAACGAGTCAGACCAATCTGGTCCCGGCACTGCCATAGCAGCTACCCATGCCTGAGCAAAAGTAGCGACAGCACGCTCTAAAGTATCTTTAATAAAACGCTGGTTGAACAACTTCTTGTCTCCGTATCTGCATAGCAGCCCAAGTCTTGCGGCCAACAATGCCATCTGCAACTAGTCCGTTGACTCGTTGCCATTGTTTTACCTTGGCGAGTGTACCACGCCCAAATATTCCGTCCGCTAAAGTGCCCACTACTCGTTGAATATGGACAACTGCTTGGCTACGTGACCCTTTGCGTAACGTTCCGGGGAACGGAACAAGCCCGTCCTCTGGTTCTTTAGGTAAAGTCATTGTAGGTACAGACGTAACCATGCGTTTCTGTATCATCCCACGTAGTTCTGTCATAGAAAACGAAGGGTCAACCTTACGTGAAGTCCATTCTTTATGGCCTATAACAGCGCTAGCTGGACTCCATTTGTGTCCGTCGCACAGAAAAGCGCACAGTTCTACGAGTGCGTCCATCTGTTCTACGGGTATATCTTCTCCTAACCCATCGTTAATAAGAGATACTCCTATTAAACGAGCGTTAGCGCTAATCTTCCCTGCTGTTTTAGCGTCCCCTGTAGCTGGCAAATTCTTTTGCATTCGTGTCAACACTGACTGTAAGCCTCGACCAGCGTGGTTAGCTTTTACATTCTCAGCAGTCAACTTGACAATGGTGCCATCACGTTTGATGATGTAGTTGTATAAAGGCCCGGGTACTTTGTTGACACCTCGAACACACATCGCTACCACATTGTCAGGGTCAGCGTTGCGGTTTGAAGCAGTGTGGTGGACGACTATACCGAATGGTTTCAGTGGCCGTCCAGTGTTGACTTTGCCGGGGGCATCAACGAGTTTCATGCGGATGAACAACATCTTCAGGTTGAACAAAATCAATTACAACTTCAACCCACGCAACTGAATAATCTTCAGCATTCAATGTTGGCTTGTAAATTGTTTCAGTAATTGGTGCCGTATTATCTTCAGTTTGACCTTCTTCTAATTCGGGCCAAGTAAAAAAAGCTGATGGAGGTGTGTCATTGCTTACTTTTATCCAACCATCAGGCAAAGAATCACCTTCAACCCAGCTTGGGTTGTCACGTTCTATGTCGCCTACATATTGTGGAAATTCTCCGCTTGGACTTACATACATTTTATTACCCGACTTGTTCTGACGCTACAGCAGGACTGCCCATTTGTGCAGCAGCATTAAAACCAACATTTATTTGCGTTGACTCGGTATTCGTAGCATATGAACCGTCAGTTCCGCCAGCGCTCATAAAACCTGACGATTCTACACTGGTAACATCGTTGCGGTAATAAAACGATTTACCACCAACACTGTAAGCCCCAGATTGAGTACCGCTTCCATCAAGAGGCAATTTCGCTGCTATAGGCGTATTGGCTGCGTTGTAAGCAGTAATAAAAATAAATTCGTCATCGTCTGAAATACTTGCATTTACTCCGTAAACCCCTTGCCCGTGTTCAGGCGACAAAAACAAGCAACGGGTATTAGTCGAATCAATTTGTTGCAACGTGCCGCTACTGTTGTATTTAGCCCAATGAATACGGTACGCAGTATCTATTACCGATTGCGTATCATATGCAGCAAAAACCATATAAATGTTGCCGTCTGAATCAGTGCAAGGAGCCGACATCGAACTAATACTAGAAATATTATCTACTTGGATTCTGCGAGTCCATGAAACAGCGCCACCGTTCATCGTTACTTTAGTTAAATGTGCTGAAGTATTCGACCCTGTCGATGCCGTTAAATAAAGATGCGTCGTGTTATCTGGATCAGGACAAACACCTTGCATCTGTATAGTGCCTGAAGCATCAGTGTAATACTGACGGTAGTTGGTCGAATTAGCCGTGTTCTGTGCAAGATAACCAGCACGCTGGGCTTGATATTGAATACCAGCTACAAGATAAGTGTCTTGCTTACAAAACCACCCGGGATAAACGCTGTTAGCACCAGAGTTCGACTCAAACAAAATAGTGTCAGCGCTACTACTGTCTATTCCTGTTTCAACAACCCCATTTGACGTGCCAATCAATGAAACGTAAGCATGAAACCTGTTGTAACTAGTGTTGTAACCGTAACCACCATAGATATTAGTGTCGGAATCCCAAGGCCTAATGCAGTTTGTATGCAAATAAAAGTCTCGACCCCCGCTTTCATAATAAGACTTGTGGTAATCAGGAGCTAATGTGCCGGGAGTAAATCCAGCGCTATAACTCATTTGGATATTGGCACTATTTGCTGTTTGGAAACCCCCGTAAACTTTTGAGCCGTTTACACAAATCCCACGCATATAAGAAGGTCGGGTATTAGTGGCGTCAATAAGTTTCCAATCGTTAGCAGCACCAACAGTACCGTCAGCCAAAATAACAATTAACGGAGCATCACTGTTGGAAGTATCGCCGTTTGTTACAGCGCACCACAAATTACCTTCGCTATCAAGATCGTGAGCATACAAAGTCATTGGTACGTTGGTACCCGACGGCACAGCAATCCAACCAGAATCACCGCCGCTACCAGCAGCACCAAATAACGCTGCTTTAGCAGCACCAAAAGGCATTATGCCATTGCCGCCCCGGCAACAAACCCGTACCAAACAGGTGAAGCCCCGCCATTGAACGTAATAAACGTCAACACATCAATCCCAGTTGTAGCAGTAGTTGTCAAAGTAGGAGCCGCACCACCAGCCCATTTAACACCAGTAAACGCACCAGTACGAGAACCAGTACCATCCTGCGTAAGAATCAACGTCAACGAAGTACCAGCCTGCAAACCAGAACCAGAAGGCATAGTAAACGTACAGTTGCCAGTCATCGTCCACGTCTGGACATTGCCGTTAGTTTCCGCAAGCGTCTTTGAGGTAGCTGTATTACCACCGGCATACACAGTCTCGGAATAATCCTTATGCGTAACCGCCGACATCACCTGATCGCCGCCAGTAACAGCCCCTCCAAGAGTTATAGCAGCCAACGTAGAAGACCACGCAGACCCAGACCCCGTACCCTGCAATATTGTGCCAGTAGTTGGGTTCGAGTCAGTGATCCCTAGTTTCGTTTGTAATTTAACAATTGCTTTAGAAAGATTCGTATGCAAA
>WLWH01001692.1_pt1 | contig 13786 bp, 15 predicted proteins | sample 6712741 | NCBI WGS metagenome assembly WLWH01 (sample SAMN12718694, study PRJNA515312) | sponge metagenome | isolation source: marine sponge | host: Mycale hentscheli | place: New Zealand: South Island, Marlborough, Capsize Point | collected 2003-05-01 | reverse complement strand
GGTGAACCACGTTTGACCGTGTTCGTCGTTTCGTAGTAGCGAAGCGTGAACGTCTAGGTGGCGGCATTCGCGATTGGTCCAAGGGTCGACGTAGGTGATGTTGAAAATTTTCATAGTGTTTTCCTTTGAGGAGTGTTGTTGTTTGATATAAGTATTATCGGGTATAGGTGTGACACGTTAGGTCAAGAACATCAAGTGTTCTTTTTGTTTTCCCACTTTTTCAAAATGTAGGCGGGTGATCCTTGGTGGATCGGTGAACCGCTTTTGGTGATGATTGCCATCGTGTAATCGGGACAGCGAACCAGCAGCATATCGCCGGTCTTGTTGGTGTCGATTGTCAGGTTGTCTTGATTTACTGCGTACATGTTTTTTCTCTTAGTTAGTTGTTTCTTACTTGTCTACTATTATTATCGTCTATGGTCGTGACACGTTAGGTCACTTTCAACCATTAATTTCAAAATAAAACAAACCGGAAATTGCGACGATGGCGAAGGTGATTGTTATTAACATAATGCCATTATAGCATAAATCGCTCTGTTTGTCAACCCCTCTGCACCCTAATTCCGAAAGTTTTTAGAAAGTTTTTAGAGTCGTCCTAAGTCGTTTGATACCAAGGGTTTACGTCGCGGCGGGCTGCCCCCATCGCCCTAAGTCCTTGTGTGGTAAGGGTTTACGTCCGCTCTAGGGGATTAGTTAGGGTATGACACGTTAGGTCACTAGCTAATTAAGCTAATTTAAAAGATTTTATATCTTTTATTTGAGTGTGGATATATCGTTTGATTTTGTGATCGTACAGCATAACACGATCTCCGTCGATGGAAACGTTGTTGGCTGTGGTTGTGTTAACCCAGCCGATCTTGCAAGCCGATCCGCTTACGATGATGTTTGCGGTTGAATCGACGCTGCTGATGAAGTTTTGAAAGTTAGTCATAATGTTTTACCTTAGTAAGTTGTTGTTTGTTGTGTGCTTCTATTATGCAGATATCGGCTATGGGGTCAATCCCTCATGAGCCGAATTCTAGTTTTTTTTCGGTTATTCTACCGATACGTGGAAACCACGTTTCACAAGTGATTCCCCATGCTTGTGAGAAACTAACATTAGTCCGCATTCCGATACGCTTACGATAGTCGCGGTGATTGTTCCGAAAGTGCTGTGGTCAAATTTGATAGTCATCGTTTTTTCCGTTGTTCGTTGTTGTCTCTTGTATGTCCTCTATTATACAGATATCGGCTATCCTGTCAACGGCTCATGAGTGTTATTCTAGAATTTTATCGAAGTTTTTTGTTCACCGACAGACCCCCCACCGAAACCGCAAAATCGCTGGGTGGTTCAAACGAAATTGACCAAAAATAATATGTAATGTCGTATCTAATGTCCTTAGACTGACCCTATCTAGTCTCTGATCTTTTCAAGTGTAGAATCGCTCGCGCCAAATTGCTAATATCGTCTCCGAGTGTACCTATAGCACGGTTACAAGGATGACACAGCCAGCCTCTAGCGGCCCCTGTGTCGTGATCATGATCCAAAGCCCACAAAGACTTTTGTTCCGTCTTCTCGCGCAGTTCCGCCTCGCCCCTAAGACAAACAGGACAACGATACTCATCTGGAACTTCACCATATGTTTTTTTCAGATCTCTTCTTTGTTTTGCTAATTTCTTATCACACTCTTTACAATGTGCCCGGCGCTTGGGAGGCACTGTGGCATGTTTGACCATAATTGGATAATCTTCAATACTTTTTACTTCGCCGCACTTAATGCATCTTTTTTCCTGATTTACCATAAGTTGCTCCACATAAAACACATTTGAATTTAGTTTCACTTATCATTTTTGCTACGTGTGTTCCGCACTTGCAGTGAGGCGGCCCGGAAACGATCTTTGGCACGAAAGGCGGCTTCTTCTTTCTCTTTTTCACTCATGGTCCTCCAGTTAGATATTTCACTTTTTGTTCTGCCACAACCACTACATATTTGTTGTCGATTTAAAGCACAGTGTTTTTTACAGGGTGAGTCAACCATCCCATTTGGCTCCTTTTGATAAATTTTCTTCTGCCCACAAGGGTTGTAAATTCTTATAATTGAAACATTCTAGCTGCTGATCTGGATCTGTCAAGTCAAAACTAGAAACGGGCCGGATGTGATCTATGTGCCAACCTTCAAAGCTATAATTTTCCCAACTCATACCTTCTTTAAATTGTGATTCCAAATGCTGCTTTAGCTCCTTTGCGGTGCAGCCAATGTATTTAAGTGTTGTGTGGCATTTATCTATGTTTTTTCTTTTAAGCGCTTCCTTTACTCTTTCTGCCTGTCTGTTTCTTATTCTTTGTTCAGGTTTGGATCTAAACTTCTTCCTAGATTCTTTGCCTCTTTCAGTATGTCTGTATTTAGTTTGCCACTTTTTCCTGTACTCCTTGTTTTTTTGATAATAGTCAACATAATATTGTTTTTTGTCTTGATATGTTTCTTTGTGTCTTTTGGCACTGATTTCTTTCAGACAGGCTATGCATCTTCCCTTAGCTCTTTCTCTATGTGATGGATAAAATTCTTCCTTGGATTTTGTTTGTTCGCAGACCTTACAATACATGCAGCCGTCTGTAACTTCAACAACCTCAACCCTTGGCTTGAGCTTTCTGTATTTTCTTTGGTCAAAGTTGTGACATTCTCTACATCTAGGTCTTCGTTTTTTTTGTTTCTTGTTTAGCCACGGAAAGGCTTCTATACTTTTTTCGCATTCACATTTAGTACATTTCTTTGTTTCCATAGTTAATCCTTATATTGTGTATGTCCGTACCCCCAGCTTTTATCCTACCAAGCAAGTCTCGCGATGCTCGGTATGACTGAGATATTAATTAGTAAGCCACCAATCAGATGCTTGCTTTGGGGTTTGGGTGAGAGCCGTAAACTCACAACCTTCAACAATCATTATGTTAAAGATCTTCTCATTACTGAAAACCATTCATCTGCCAAATGTGGTAGGCACGGGTAATACCTACTTCCAACTTCTAACCATCCTATCAAGTATTTGTATCTGATCTTTAAAAATCGTCCAAGCGCCACGAACAGGACAGTTTTTTACGTGACAGCGTTATACAAAACCTTCAAATCCTAATATCCCGACAGTTACCTGTCACTCTATTATAGTGAACTGGCCTTATTTCTGCTAAAATTATCGTGTAATTGGTCTAAATAGTGTATATCATTATGTGCAGACTTAATTTTACCGGAGAAAACAATGATAGATTCTAAATTGAAAACAAAAGCAACCGCTAAGTTACAGGAAGAAATAGAAAAGGAGCTTGCTGCGAATATACCAGATCCCCCACAAGGGGCGGCGGCAGCGCTGGGACCAGAGGAATTACAACAGGATGAAAATGATGAAGATACCCAAGGGGATGAACGAAACTGAGGTTATTGAGACTATATTAAAAATATCTAAAAAACTTGCACATAAGTATACGTTTGCTTCTTATGAAGTAGAAGATATAGAGCAAGAGGCGTTTTTAATTGGTATTGCGGGCCTTGATAAATATGATCAGGTTCGGCCTCTTGATAATTTCATGTATGTGCATATCAACAACAGACTAAAGACTTTCAAGCGTGATAATTACTATCGTCTAGAACATGGGGCGGCTGAAAAAATACAAAAGTCTAAAAAGGACATTCTAGAGCCTCTTGATATACAAGAACTGTATCATATAGCAACGGGCGACACAATAAGTGAAGATGCGGAACTTTCTGAGTTATTACAAATAATAGATGACAATCTTCCATCTAATATGCGTAGTGATTATCTTAAATTAAAAAACAACGCTCCACTTTCAAAAAGTAGAAAGTCTAAAGTTGTGGCTTTTATACAAAGTATAGTAGAGGAGAGTGAAAATGAAGAAGGGTAGGTTCTCGTTTGAAGAAATGTCCTATATCGAGCAAAATTGCGAGGTTCTTTCTCCAGAAGTCATAGCAAAAGAATTAAATCGCGATCCCGTCTCTATTCAGACTTGGATCAAAAAGAAAGTTGGCTTTTCTGCAAAGCAGAAGAAAGAGGCGGCTGTCGCTAACGAATTAAAAGAGAAGCCTTACTTCAAAGAGCTATCAAATCAATTTACGCCAGAAGAGTTGGAGATGTTCCAGTTCCACTTCAAGAAAATGTGGAGCCAATTCAAGGACGATGTGTTTCATACAGAAGAAATGCAAATAATTGATACAATCAAGCTTGAGCTATTGATGAATAGGATTCTAAAGGCACAGCACGAAAACCAGCAGGATATTATTGCAAATGAAAGAATCGTACAGAACGAAAAGGCGCGAGACAGAGATCAGCGCGATGTTGATCTAATTATGAATATAGAGCGCCAGATTGCGATCCTACGGGCTTCACAGGAAACCCTCAGTAAAGACTACAAGGATCTCCAAGCGCGCAAGGCGACGATGCTCAAGGATCTCAAAGGCACAAGAGAGCAGCGAGTCAAAGCTATCGAGGACTCTAAGCTCACATTTGCATCTCTTGTCAAGAAATTAGCTACAGACCCTCAGTATCGAAATGATATAGGGGTAGAGATGGAAAAAATGAGACTCGCTACGGAGCGAGAGAAAGAACGACTTTCTGATTATGTACAATTTGAGGACGGTGTTGTGGATCAGCCGTTCCTAACACCAGAAACGCTAAAGGAAGAAGAATGAAGGCCATTATATTTGGAATAACAGGACAAGACGGAAGCTATCTCGCAGAACTCTTACTAGAGAAAGGTTATGAAGTAGTTGGAATAACTAGACGAGTTAGTGTACCCACGCTAAATCGAATTAATCACATTCTGCCCAAAATTAAGATCGTCGAAGGCGATATTACGGACGCTTTCAGTGTCAGCAATGTAATCAAAGAAGAAGCTCCTGATGAGATTTATAATCTTGCCGCGCAATCTCACGTTGGAACGAGCTTCAAGCAGCCAAGCCTGACTTGGGACGTTACTGCTGGTGGAGTACTGAATATTTTGGAGGCAATAAGATATTCGGGAAGAAAAGACGACATTAAGTTTTATCAAGCCAGTTCTAGCGAAATGTTTGGTAAGAATTATAATCTGCAAGAAGGTTTTGCAGAGATGATCAAGTACCAAGACGAGAAAACGCCATTTGCTCCCCAGAGTCCATATGCTATCGCAAAACTAGCCGCTCACCACCTTGTGCGTAATTATCGAGACAGTTATGGGATTTTTGCTTGTAGTGGGATTTTGTTCAACCATGAGAGCGAAAGGCGGGGCGAAAAGTTTGTTACCCGCAAGATTACCAAGTGGATTGGGGAATTTGTAAAATGGAGGAATCCAACAAACGAATTGGGACAAATTCTACAAGAGGAACTTAGCGATGCTCGGATGCCATTTCTCGACCATATTGGTGATATTGACCATGAAAACATACTTTATAACTCTCTTATGGACAAAGAGGGTTTTCCTAAACTTCGTCTAGGCAATTTAGACGCAAAACGAGACTGGGGCCATGCAGAGGACTATGTGCGGGGCATGTGGCAGATGGTACAGCATGAGACACCAGATGACTACGTGGTGGCTACGGGTGAGACTTATTCCGTCAGACAGTTCCTAGACATAGCCTTCAAGCATGTAGGAATTGACGATTGGGACAATTTCGTGGTAATTGACCCAGAATTTTACCGTCCAGCAGAAGTAGACTATTTATTGGGAATACCGGCAAAAGCAAAGCGCGTATTGGGCTGGGAACCACAAATTTCATTTGAACAACTTGTAGAAAGAATGGTAGATAGCGATGTCGAAGAGGCGAGACTACAACGACCCGATTTACAAAGAGTTTAGGCTAAAAGTCCTTAAAAGAGACAAATATACGTGTCAAATGTGTAAAAAGAAGGGGAAACGTGCTAGACTAAACGTTCACCATATAATGAAATGGTCTTCGGCTGCTTCTCTCAGGTACGACATCGACAACGGCATAACTCTGTGTAGTAGTTGTCACAAGTCGGTAACGGGAAAAGAGTCTCACTACGTTTCATATTTTTCACAACTTATTAACAGAAAGAAAAGCTAATGTTTAAAAAAGAAGAAAAACCTAAATTTAGCCCAGAGCCATCTGCTTCTCCAAAAGTCAAGAACTTTGCAGACGAAGTATTTATACAGGTTCCTAAGCCGGAACCCGTTAAAAACCAACCTCCCGCACACGCCGACTTAAATGCTGAATCTATTATCGCAGAAATTTCTAGACTACCTAATCAATCCGCCGTTTTTGAACCGGTCGAAATTAGTACATGGAACGAGGTATATGTTGCATTGAGCAAATTGAAGCTTCACACAAGAGCTAAATGGGACGGAAACTCCAAGGTTTTAAGATACAGATAATGATACCAAAGTATAAAGTAATCAAAGACACAAGAGAGCAAGACGGATGGTTCTTTTCTCCATATGATAAATGTTCTGGCATGGAGGTTGGAACACTGCATACGGGCGACTATACCCTAGAAGGGTTTGAAGATGTTGTATGTATAGAGAGAAAAGCCTCTGTGTCTGAGATTGCTATGAACCTAGGAAAGAAAAAGAGTACTTTCTATAAAGAGATAGAAAGAATGAGAGATTTTCACTTTCGCTACATTCTGCTGGAGTTTTCTGCTTCTGATTTAATCGACTATCCAAATAGCTTGCTAAAGACAGAAGAAGACAGAGAGATATACAGAAGATATAAAGATGGGGAAATAGCTCTTCCTAACTTTAAAAGGTTTCAAGTCGTGAAACAAACAAAGATAACAGGAAGATACTTATTAAAAGCGCTTATGGAGATATCATTACATTATGATGTAAATGTAATGTTTTGCGACAACAAGCACAATGCATTCATGATATGTAACAGCATCTTCAAAAGATTAAACGAGTCGTTCCACAAGGAGCAGTAATGTCAAATATAAGAGATACCATTGGAGAAATCCATAATTACGGAATTGACGTTAAAAATAGGGAGATTTATTTACATTCTGTTAAAGACGGGGGTGAAGATGATCCCGGCGTAGACTATCGAATGGCTATAAACTTTGTAAAGAACATAAGACATCTAGATTCGTTAAGTAATGAAGAAATAAGAATAAACATGCAAAGCATTGGCGGGTCTTGGACCGCAGGAACTTCTATATACGATGCTATCGCTTCTTGTAAGTCTTACGTCACTATTGTTACATATGGGCAGGCTGAGTCTATGAGCGGTGTAATACTACAGTCGGCTGACAATAGACTGATGTCGCACAGCTCTTATTTTATGGCACACTTCGGGTCTACAGACTGTAGCGGAGATTACCAAAGCTCTCAAAATTGGGCAGAGCTTGACAAATATAACCTAGAACTTATGTTAAATACATTTGCCGTAAAGTGTCAAAATGGAAAATTCTTTCAAGAAAGAGGTTATAATTTGTCTCAAACAAAGTCTTATATTAAAAGAAAAATGAAAAACGGAGATTGGTACTTATCTTCTCAAGACGCTGTTTATTATGGTTTCGCAGACGGGGTTTCAGAAAATGGATAAATCTCAACAATACCAGCAACAGCTAGACGACGCTTGGTTAGGTATAGACGTTGATGAGTCAAAAATTTTCAACCCTATGGATTTTATCATGGAAGGGGCAGATAAAGATCAGCTTCTAGAAAGAATAGCTTGGTTAATGATGCGTCCAGAATATTTTTCTTTCGCTTCTAAATACATACTAAATATTGATCTAGCCCCAATGCAGTCTCTCCTGCTATATGAGATGTGGAACAGAAAGTTTCCGATGCTTATAGGAACTAGAGGTATGGGTAAATCTTTCATACTTTCTGTATATCCTTTGCTTCGTGCGCTATTCATGCCACGAAGAAAAATTATTATTGTTGGCGCCGCTTTCCGTCAGTCAAAGGTTTTGTTTGAATATATGGACACCATCTGGAAGAACGCGCCAGTATTAAGGGACTTATGCGGCTCCAATAGCGGTCCTAGAAGAGACGTTGATAGATGTGTTATGCATATCAACCAAAGCACCATAACCTGCCTTCCGCTAGGCGACGGAAGTAAGATCAGGGGTCAGCGCGCCAACGATATCATTGCTGATGAGTTTGCGTCTATACCTAGAGATATATTTGAAAATGTTGTAGCTGGTTTTGCTGCTGTGGCCGCGTCTCCTATAGAAAAGGTGAAAGAAAAAGCCAAAAAGAAAAAGGCTAAACAGCTAGGCATTTCGTTGCAAGAAGATGTAAATACTCCTCAAGATAAATCTAACCAGATCATACTTTCCGGTACTGCCTATTATGACTTTAATCACTTTGCCGATTACTGGAAAAGATATAGAGCTATTGTAAATAGTGGCGGAAATATTTCAAAACTGGAAGAAGTTTTCAATGGTGAAGTTCCTGCGGATTTTGATTGGAGCGAGTATTCTGTAATCAGGATACCGGTAAATAAGCTTCCAGACGGATTTATGGATGCTGGTCAGGTAGGTAGAGCCAAGGCAACGATTCACTCAGGCATATATAACATGGAGTATGGAGCCTGCTTTACTACAGATAGTCAGGGCTTCTTTAAAAGGAGCTTGATAGAGTCCTGTTGCACGTCTCCAACAAAGCCTATTAGCTTCGCTTCTGGCGAGGTTTATTTCGATTCTATGTTAAAGGGCAGCCCTAAGAAGAAGTATGTCTTCGGTGTTGACCCAGCTTCTGAGGTTGATAACTTTAGTATTGTTGTTATAGAGATCAATGAAGACCACAGAAGAATCGTTCATTGCTGGACGACGAATAGAAAACAGCACAAGGATAAATTAAAATCAAAAATTGTAGACGAAGACGATTTCTATTCCTACTGCGCTAAAAAGATCCGAGATCTCATGAAGGTATTTCCCTGTGTTGAGATAGCTCTAGACGCACAGGGTGGCGGTATAGCGGTCATGGAAGCTTTACAGGATAGAGATAAAATCAGAGAGGGTGAGGTCGCCATATATCCTACCATAGAAGAAAAAGAAAAAGATACAGACCACAAAGCAGGACTCCATATATTAAAGCTTTGTCAGTTTGCAAAGGCTGACTGGTTGGCAGAGGCTAATCATGGGCTAAGAAAGGATTTTGAAGACAGGCTTGTATTGTTTCCTTACTTTGACTCTGTTAGTATTGGTCTTTCTATAGAGGACGACAAAATCGCAGACAGGAAATACGACACCCTAGAAGATTGTGTTATGGAAATAGAAGAGCTAAAGGACGAGCTTTCAATGATTATTATGACCCAAACCGCTACAGGCAGAGAGAGGTGGGATACTCCAGAAGTAAAGGTTGCAGCAGGAAAGAAAAATAGACTGCGAAAGGACAGATACTCTTCTTTAATTATGGCTAATATGTCTGCTAGGATACTTTCAATAGAAAAGGACATAGTTGAGTACGGAGCAATAGGTGGTTTTGCTCAAGAAGACAATAACGCCAAGTACAATTCTGAAAAAATGTACTATGGTCCCGCTTGGTTTTCCGATAAAGTTCAAGATATCTATTAATTTGTGTATAGATTATTGTCAATCATATTAACAATACCATTACACGGAGATTAATACTAATGTCAAAAATTGGCAACGCCGAAGACTCGCCGCTTTATCTTACTTGGGACAACGCTAGCGATATGCAGAACGCATATGCTCAGACCAACGATAACGTTGAGGCTTATGATGGTATTCAAAAGTCTTCCGCATATAGTAGAAAAACAAGCTTTGTAGACATAGAGCCAAGCCGTTCTGTCAGAACTTCCTTTCTTCGTTCTGATTATGACGCTTTTAGACCGGGGGAGTCTGTCTCTAATCGCCAAAAGAGAATCATTAAACAGTGTATGCAGGCTTATGATAAGGTTGGTATTATTAGAAATGTTATCGACCTCATGAGTGACTTTGCGTCCCAAGGTCTTGTTTTAGTTCACCCGAATAAAACCATTGAAAAGTTCTATAGAAAGTGGTGGCAGGAGATTGGTGGTGTAGATAGATCTGAAAGATTTTTAAATTACTTATATAGGTGTGGTAATGTTGTAAGTAGAAGGCATACAGCAAAAATTAATAGACAACAAGAAAAGAATCTTAGAAATTCTCTAGCCGCCGACATGAAGATAGAGCCTTTAAAAGTTACAAAGAGGGAAATACCTTGGTCTTATGATTTCTTAAATCCTCTGGCGGTAGATATCAAGAATACAGGATCTGCTATGGTTGGCAAGCCTGAATTCGTTCTCAATCTTTCAAAAAATAGCTATGAAGCATTAGTTAAGACTGACAATACCCCAAATACAATATTCAAAACTCTGCCTCTAGATATACAGAAAAGATTACAAAGCGGAGAAAGAAAAATTCCTCTTGATCCAGATAATGTTCAAATGCATTATTACAAAAAGGATGATTGGCTACTTTGGGCAAACCCAATGATCTATGCTATTCTTGACGACATTATCATGCTAGAAAAGATGAAGCTTGCAGATATTGCCGCTCTAGATGGCGCTATATCAAACGTTAGGCTGTGGACAGTTGGTGACTTAGATCACAAAATTATTCCCACAAAAGCCGCTATAAATAAGCTAAGAGATATTCTTGCTAGTAATGTTGGTGGTGGTACTATGGACTTGGTATGGGGGCCAGAGCTTAAATTTACGGAAAGTCAGTCTCAAGTGTATAGATTCTTAGGGGCTGAAAAATATCAGCCTGTTTTGACAAGTATTTACGCTGGCCTAGGCATTCCTCCTACTTTGACAGGTGCTAGTAGTAGTGGTGGCTATACTAATAACTATGTATCTTTAAAGACTTTGATAGAGAGATTAGAGTATGGACGCGAAGTTCTTTCTAGGTTTTGGAGGCATGAAATCAAGCTTGTTCAAAAAGCTATGGGCTTTAGGCTTCCTGCTGAGATACACTTCGACTCTATTGTTCTTTCCGATGAAGCCGCCCAGAAAAAACTTCTCATGGACCTTGCGGACAGGGATATAATTTCTCAAGAAACTTTATTGGAAAGATTTAGAGAGATTCCAAATATAGAAAGGGTTCGTGTGAGAAGAGAAGAGAGAGAAAGAACTAATGATTCTGCCGCCCCCAAAAAGGCTAGCCCTTATCATAATCCTCAACATAAAAATGATATAGCTAAAATAGCATTGACAAAAGATATTCTTGATCCTGAATACCTTGATGATATTGGTCTTCCTTATGCAGAGCCAGCGCAGACAGAAGAGGCTTCTCCCGCCGCTCCCAAAGATAGCAAAAACGAGCCTAAGTTGGACAATGGTAGACCTCCTTTCTCTAAAGATACTCAAAAAAGAAAAGAGAAAAGGGTTTTACCAAGAAGTTCTGACGCTACCTCTAAAACCATGTGGGCCGTAGAAGCTCAGGCAAAAATATCAGAAATAGTGTCCCCCATAGCTTTGGGTCACTTTGGTAAAAAGAACGTTAGAAGCTTAAACAAGGCAGAGGTTGACCAGTTGGAGCATTTAAAATTATGTATTTTGACTGGTATGCAGCCGTTTATGGATATTGATGAAGGCGTTATAAAAGAGCTAATAGACAGTAAAACTAAGCCTTCTACGGCTTTTTATAGTTTAGCAGAAACTAAGAAGCAGGACTTTGTTACAAACAACCAAAGAGATCCAAACACTTCTGAAATGAGATTTATATACTCTGCGACATTTGGTGAAATGTCTAATTTTTAGCAATAAATTCTATTATTTAAAATTTTTGTGTATAAGTTTTGGAGGTATTTTTATGGAAATTTATAAAGCAGAAATTCAAGACGGTCTAGGCGACTTACTATCATCTACAAATAGCGTAGCTTATTGTGGTGTTGCTAAGTGTTTTAGCCCATCTACAGAGCAGCAAGAGTCTATGAAGATTATGGCTTCTGAAGCTTCTGATAATAAAAATCAAATAGATTTATTTTACTTAGAGTCTGTATTGGTAAGCACTGGCTGGAATAAGAATGATGATGTATTTGACCCAAAAGAAACATTTGCGGCCAGAACAACCCCAGAAGACAAGCCTTTCACTTTCATGCATGATGAAAAAGATATTATAGGCCATATAACTGGTAATCGTGTTGTTGACTTTCAGGGCGGCGCAATAGCTGAAGAAACAGAAAATCCTCCTACAGAATTTAATATATTGACTACTGCTGTCATTTATAAAGAGTGGAGCGATGTAGATCAAAGACAAAGAATACAAAAAATACTAGCAGAAATCGAAGAAGGCAAATGGTTCGTTTCTATGGAATGCCTGTTTCCTAATTTTGATTACGCTTTAGTAGACAAGGAAGGCGGTACTAGGGTTGTACCCAGAGAAGAAAGCTCTGCCTTTCTTACTAAGCACCTAAGATCTTATGGTGGAAGTGGAAAATACGAAGACTACAGAGTTGGCAGACTTCTGAGAAACTTATCGTTCTCTGGTAAAGGCTTAGTTTCAAAACCTGCTAATCCTCGTAGTATAATACTGGAAGGAAATAGATTTTTTGATGAATCTGAGGCACAAATTTTAACTATATCTTCAACTAAGGAGAATGATATGTCAGATCTAGATAAGCAAATTGACGATTTGCGCACTGAATTAGCAGAAGCTAAAGCTGCTAATGAAGTTCTAAAAGAGAAAGTAGTCGCAGAGCAACAAGCAGAATTTGAGTCCAAGATTCAAGTGCTTGAAGCTACTATTGCAGAACAGGCCGAAAGCTTGGAAGCAAAAGAAGCTGTTGTTGCAGAGCAAGCTGAAGCTATCGCAAAGGCTGGCGACGACATGAAAGAAAAAATGAAAAAGCTTCGCGAAATGGAAAAGAAAGAAGCCTTGATGAAGCGTAAAGCCCAACTTGAGGAAGCTGGTCTTGACGCAGAAGAAGCTTCGGCTACCGTAGCTGACTTTGAAGGCGCTGACGACGACACCTTTGCTAAGGTTGTTGCTTTAATGAAAAAGAAAGCAGTCAAAAAAGACAAAAAAGAAGAGGAAGCTGAAGCACAGATGCCTCCAGCGCTTAAAGAAGCAATTGAAAAGAAGAAAAAAGAGAAAGAAGAGAAAGAAGCAAAAGCAGAAGAGGAAGTTGATTCCGCTGAAGCTGGCGAAGAAGCTCTTGATCAAGTAGAACCGGTAGAGGAAGTTGCTATCGCGGAATTAGACGAACAAGAAGACCCAGCAGAATCTCTTCGCAGCGTAGCGAGTGAGTGGCTTGGTTCTGTTTTACAAACTGTGCCTAAACAAAATAAGTAATTTTTATTAAAGGAGATTCATAATGGCTCTTAAAACTGACAGAAGTGTTTTAGATACTGATATTTCGTTCTTCATGAACGAAGCAGCTACCAGAGGCGGAGTAGCCTCTGTTAGCACTGGTGGATCTGGCGCTGCTATGGACCAAGGCGAGGCTTTGGTTACTTATTCGGCTCTTCCTTCCGGTAAAGTACCCGTTGGTCTCTTGCTTAACGATATGGTCAGCATTGACCTTACTCGTCAGCATTTGAATCAACACAAAGACGAAGTTCAAAAGGGTGGCAAGGTAACAGTTCTTCGAAAAGGATATGTTGTCACAAATAATGTTGACGGCACTCCAGTAGCAGGCTCAGGTGCTTACGTTAGCACAACAGTTGCCGGTAACGTCACAATGGCTACAGACGAAGGTACCAAGATTGGTGCATTTGTTAGCTCAAAAGACGCTGACGGTTATTGCAAAGTCGAAGTAAACTTACCTTAATATAAAGAAAGCAAAAGGAGATATTAATTATGTCACTTGAAACTCGTCCTAGCGATGAAATCATCAATTTGCTTCGTCAATCTGGCGATGCTGATG
>WLWH01001691.1_pt1 | contig 13788 bp, 17 predicted proteins | sample 6712741 | NCBI WGS metagenome assembly WLWH01 (sample SAMN12718694, study PRJNA515312) | sponge metagenome | isolation source: marine sponge | host: Mycale hentscheli | place: New Zealand: South Island, Marlborough, Capsize Point | collected 2003-05-01 | reverse complement strand
TTTAATTCAGATACCAATTCTTCCTTTGGCAGAAGTTCTAAATAATCTGATGCTTCTTGTTTATTCACCCAAAAGCGGTCGCATATGAACTTCACCAGCTCCGGTTGATACTTATTACCTTTCTTACCTTTAATATACTTAGAAAAAGTCTTTACCTTAGGTAACAGTTCATAATACAATTGATATACCTGCTTCTTATCTAACAAGCCAATAGTATATTGCTGTAACATATCGACCAGCTCAATATAATCAGGATTCATTGATAGCCATCGATTAATAATGTATGGACTAAACGACTTCTGGTCTACTTCGGATAACGACTCCCAAGAGACTTTCTTATGAGTTAAATTAGCAAGATGGTCAAATATAGTTGCTGGTTTTTTCATATTACATCATTGGCATTTGTGGCTGAGATGTTGTCGAAGCATCTTCTTTGATATTGACCATAACACATTCTGTAGTTAACATGGTACCGGCTACCGATGCAGCTTTCTCTAATGCAATTCTCGTTACCTTAACGGGATCTACGATACCTGCATCAACCATATCTTCTAATACCGTCTCTATTCTGACGTCATATCCTGCGGCACTCCCATTTGCGTTATGAGTTACAATCTGGTTCCATACTACGTCTGCGTTGAGTCCTGCATTATCTAATATCGCATTAAATGGAGCTTTACATGCTTTAAGAACAATATCTCTTCCTAATATCTGATCTTCATTTTCATAGGTTAGATTAGCATTTTTATCATACCCTCTTAATACAGTACCACCTCCGGCTATAATACCTTCTTCCACTGCTGCCCTTGTAGCATTCAATGCATCATTAACTCGATCTTTCTTTTCTTTCATTTCCACTTCTGAACCTGCGCCAATGTTAATAACAGCAACGCCTCCTGCCAATTTACCGAGCCGTTCTTGCATTTTCTCAGTTTCATAATCAGATGTACTATTTTCAATCTGGGTTTTTATTGAATCGATTCGGTCCATTAATAATTTGGCATCTCCATGGCCATGTACTATGGTTGTAGTATCTTTACTTATTATAACCTTTTCAGCTGAGCCTAACATTTCCAAGGTCGTAGCTTCCAATTCATAACCTTGTGACTCTGATATAACAGTTGCCCCAGTAATTACTGCTAGATCTTGTAATATATCTCTGCGACGCTCACCAAATCCAGGAGCCTTAACAGCACAGACGTTTAAACTTCCTCTTATTTTATTTACTACTAATGTTGATAAAGCTTCTCCTTCGATATCTTCAGCAATGATCAGCATCTCCTTACCAGCCTGTAATGACTGCTCAAGAATTGGCAGCAATTCTTTCATACTAGATATTTTCTTATCAACAATTAATATATGCATATTAGTAAGTACTGCTTCCATCTTACTAGTATCTGTTACAAAATATGGTGATATATATCCTCTATCGAACTGCATTCCTTCTACAATATCTAACGTAGTATCGGATGTCTTACTTTCTTCAATTGTTATTACTCCATCCTGCCCTACTTTCTCCATTGCATTTGCAATAATAATGCCTATAGATGAATCGCTGTTAGCTGAAATTGTTCCGACTTGAGCTATTTCATCATTGCCAGAGACAGGCCGAGACTCGTTTTTAAGATATTCAACTACATCTTTAATTGTAATATCAATACCACGCTTCAATTCAATTGGGTTAGCACCATTCGCAATTTTTTTAAATCCTTCTTTAAGAATTGCATGAGCTAATACCGTAGCAGTCGTTGTTCCATCACCTGCCAAATCATTTGTTTTTTGAGCAGCTTCCATTACCATTTGAGCCCCAGCGTTTTCTACCGGGTCTTCCAATTCAATTTCTTTTGCAACAGACACTCCATCTTTTGTAATTATCGGCGCGCCAAATGATTTTTGCAATACAACAGTTCTTCCTTTAGGTCCTAAGGTCGATTTTACTGCGCTAGCTAATTGCTCAACGCCGGCCATTAATCCGTTGCGCGAGTCTTCTCCGAAAAGTAATTTTTTTGCCATAACTTATTTTTTTATTATCTATTATTCTGATGCAGGTAAAAATTCTGCATTAATATGTCCGCAATCATCACATCTAAAGATTGGAATTGGAGCAATTTGCTCTTTACCAGTAGGTGAAATTAATGCTGATAGCTGTTTAAACATTTGCACTGATCGGAAGATTTTACCTCCACATTCTTCGCAACAAATATCTTTAAGATCACTTGCTTTGATCTTTAATTGAGTAGGATCCTGTTTTCCTAAATTTAAATCGATTTCTTTTCCCATAACTTATTTTATTTCTGTTAACAGTTTTACCATCATCGCCATAACATGCAGTTCTTTATCAACTGCAAACGAATCCTGATATTGAGCCTCCGCAAGTATCAATATACAACTTGCTACATGGCCTTTAGCATAATTATCTATCTCATCGAAAAGAAAGCGATATAATGCTGTAAAGTCTCTTACCTTACTATCATTGATTAGTTGACGTATCTGCTTGAAACATTCTTTTTTATCAGATTCATTGTTTATAATATCAAGCAGCTTAGTCATATAATTTGCTTGAACAATACTATGGTCATCTAATTTAAGTACATTATCTACTGTATGACTCTGGCACGTATTAAGTATTCTACGTATATCTGGATATCCATTATTGACAACAGTAACAATATCCTTGTTATCAAATGTAACTTCTCTTTCTTGTAAGATAGCTACCATTCGTTTAGCTACATCTGCTTTAGATGGCGGTTCTATACCAAACACCTGACAGCGAGATTGAATAGGATCAATAATCTTTTCAACATAATTACAAGTTAATATAAATCTTGTAGTCTTCGAAAACGTCTCCATTAGGTTACGAAGAGCGGCCTGAGCATTAGCAGTTAAGTAATCTGCCTCATCTAATATACAAATCTTCCATTTACGGAATCCAATAGTACTGGCAAAATTCTTTATCTTTTCTCTTACCGTCTCTACATTATTTTCATCTGATGCATTTATATACATTACATCAGCATCCACATTATTAGCAATAATTTTAGCTAGCGTAGTTTTACCAGTACCAGCTTGGCCATATAATAATAGATGTGGCACATCTCCAGATTCAATATAAACCTTTACTTTACCTACGATATGTTCATTACCAACATACCCATCTAATGTACTAGGCCGATAATGTTCGGTCCATAATGAATTTTCAAGTGTATTCTGATTTACGAACATTTTAATCTTTTATAAAATTCCATTTACTATACTTATCTTTGATTATGTCTTTGATTATTTAATCATTATCCCACTTTCCTATTTCTCTTTCCTCTCTATCTAAGATTTCTCTTCTGGTCTGAAACCATTTGATCATTACTCTAACAATCCATGATGCTAACCATGCAACGAAAATTCCAAAAAATATCCACATTGCTGTTTCTGTTCTAGTAGCATGTGGTTCTTCTACTGATTTGCTAATTAATAGACATATAACTGTTAATACAAATGGGATTATCATTCCAAATCTACTTACTAAATACTTTACTCTTTCCATTATTTTCTTTTTTTAATTTCCCGATGAACCAAATCCTCCATCACCTCTTTCCGAATCAGATAGTTCTGATACTTCTTCGAGTTCAATTTGCGGATAAGGCATAATGATTAATTGTCCTATTCTTTCTCCTTCCTGATATTTACGTATCATTGGATAATTCATATCCTTCGGAAATCGATATCTAAATTTAATTTCGCCGCGATAGCCAGAGTCTATAACTCCTACACAATTTGTTAATGCCAAGTCGGTCTTGCTCACAGAACTTCTTGGAAACATTAATCCTACATAACCAGCTGGCACCTCTATCGCGATTCCAGTAAAGTATTCAATATAATTGTGATTCGTATTAAACTCCATGGCTACGGCAGTGAAATCTAATCCAGCATCTCCATCTTTAGCATATTCTGGTATAACTGCTTTAGGATGTAACTTTTTAATTGCTACTTTCATGATGGTTGTAGCTGCACTAGATAATATGTACTTGCAAATCCATCACCTTTAAAAGTAACTCTTGCCAATCCCGCTTCGGATACTTCTAAGCTACCATCCGTTGCATCCTTATTAGCTGTCAAGATTTCTTTGAATAGATTTGCATTGAAACAAACATTAGTTATATCAGCATCAACAGTAGCATCAACATTAAATGTAATCCTACTTGTTTTCATGCTAGAATAATTAATAATGAGCTCGGCTTTGTTATTAGATGCATTAACGGCAAAATTAGTTGATTCTGGCAATGCATTCTTAGCTTTGATAAATCTATCAGAAAAACCTTTATCAAGCTTAATCTTAACAGTAAAATCAGGCAACTGCTTCATTTTAGGTACTTGCCTAATAACAGCTAAATCTGCTAGCATAAAGGTAGCATCTGAATTACTATCCGATACCTGTAAGCTGTATGCAGTTTCTTCTGCTTTTTTAATATCAATGTTGATATCATTTTCCAATGCAGATAGAATCTTTACAAGTTGAGATGTCGCATAAACTCCTAACTCACCATTCGGTAGATCAAAATCTTCTGCAGATACAGTACCTACAACATTTTGGTCATCTGTAATAAAGTCGCAAGACATTGTTTTATCTTCTACAACTAGTTTAGTACTATTAGCATTGCCAGCCAAATAATACTTATCAATAAACGAAATTAATTTTTTCTTTTCCATACTATAATATATAAAATTTTTACTAAATATCAAAAAACTTACTGAAAGTTTCATTATTTGCCATTGTTAATGTTTGGCCACCATATTTGTTATACAACCCTACATGCTTTTCATAAACCGTATACGGCTCATCTGATTCGAACATTTCTTCCATACTTTTTAATACTAGATAAAAATCACGCGGTAATACCTTTTCTAGTAACTCATCATGCGAATTTACTAATTCTTTAATCTGCTTAACTGTTTCAGTATATACAAACAAATTATTCATTGTCATTTTATTGTATACATTTGCATCATATTTAGCAACTTCATCAAAAGTAAATCCTTCATATACCGGATGACCTAATGGATTAGGTACAGCGGTACCTGGTATATATGGAAGATTTTCTCCTTTCGGAAAGTATAAATCAGTAAAGGTCATTTTACTCAATTGAGCTGAATGAAGTGAAGTTCCATACACTGGATATAATCCTGGTGATGAAGAATCCGTTGATATTTGAATTCTACCTCCATAATGCTTATTCATCATCTTTTGGAAGTATGCTAACAAGAAGAAATCAGATATTTTGGAAATTCCTAATACATGAACGAACTTGTTCTGCGTCTTTTCAAATTCTCTATGCTTAAGTAATGGAGCTAATCCACTCATAAACATTGATACTCTTTTCTGGGCACCACCAATACACCAACCATTGAAATCAAAGTCTCTGACTCGATTATACCAAGTTTCATATTCTGCAATACTGTTACCTTGTATTACATTTAAGAATTGAGTTTTACCTGATTGATTCTCTGCAAAATATTTAAAGTTCTCATATGAGATATCTAAACATTCTCTAAACTTACCTTCATACTTAATACGTGGCGGTATATCCAGGTTAACGGCAATATCCGAATTGGCCTCTAGCCAATGGAATATCTTCTCTTTGATCTCTGGCGACCATTTAATAGCCCCTGTAACCAATTGGAATCCGCCGGAATCACCTATAACCTGGACATCATCACCACAACCATACTTCTGCCTGGCTTCCATATCTTTATAATGGTGACCAGCAGTAATTAGGAAGTATGGATGTCTCCATCGCTCTGGAAATGACTTGTCATAGAATCTAGCAGTTAAGCCTGGCTTAACCTCTTTATTCTTTTTCAGAGCATCTGCACTACCACCTGCTGATAATGAGGGGTAGTATATTAATTCTTTACTCATACATTTATTCCTTTTCTTGTTAATAGATGCTTGCATAATTCTTTTTCATGCCAAACATTTAATTCATAATCAATTCCGTTTGAAACGATCATTGCCTCTGCTAATATACCAATATCACATGCTTCTGCAATACCATGCTCTGGTCTCTTTGTTTTAATAGCATTATTCAATACTTTTAAAGCACTATCAACTTTAAATGGAGTATATCTTCTACTAACATCAACCGTTTCTTTAAATGATCTAAAATCAGGATATACTAAATCAGTATCAAATACATCACCTTCAACTGCTGTAAATGCTACATAATCTTGTAATGCAGTATTGAATTGTATTTCCGAAGTCCTAAGTTTATCATAATATTCCTGCTTGGTAATTCCTTCGCAGATTTTAAACCTTGGCTCGGCCTTAGCTAACTCTCGCAATGCTTCCACGGTCCCAGGCATCATACTTCTAATTTCTTTACCCGAAGTAGTTATATGCCATTCCCATTTTGGATTTGCATCTAGGAATCGCCTCGCCACTTCCATCATAAAGAATGGATTCTTTTCTTTATCAAATCTTGAAGTATAAACTACTACATTATCCTTAAAGGTCTTTTGAATATCGCCGGCGGTCTTCCGAACTGATTCTGAATGAACTGGTAATCCTAATACATGAATAGGTGCTGTAAATCCTGTGTCTCTCAATTGGTCTCTATGAATTGTACTTGCTACAAATATGCCAGCTAGATATTTATCAAATCCTAACTCGTAATATCGCATCCATTCTCTCATCGGAAACGTGAAATCATATTCGTCAACCGATTGAGCCCAGCATCTTGTATAAACCTTTACATTTTTATATCCATACAAGTCCCAAGCATAAAATAATGCTTCAACTCCAGGATGCCACATATCTTGAATGTATACAACATCACCGTCTTGAAAATCATCAGACCGGATAGCTTCAAGTAATCGCGTTACTTGGCTCATTGCAAATACTCCACGACCTACTGCATCTAATACAGCACCAACTTTAATTTCCTGATCAGGATCATAATCACCTGGTACCGATATGAAATCGGCATTATCTTTGAATTGATTAAATGCAGCTGGCATCCAATCTTCTGTTAATTGACCTGTATATCTTGCTTTAAGAGGTTCCAGACCTAAATACCATACTTTTTTCTTTTTTGCCATATTATTGCTCGTTCCTATCATACTTGTAATCATCAGGCGTAATTCGCTGCATGCAGCCTTTCATAGATTGAATAGAAGCATACTTGCCGGTATCAATTGAAATAGTATCTGTACTCTTAAGAAGATCAATTGGATACCTATCCTCTATCCTATAGATTATATGCACTCGATTAAATACGCCTAATGGAATATCTTTAATAGTATTTCTATCAGCTTCGATAGTTACTACTTGATTAGTTTCTAATATTCCTAATATATCATCCCATGCATCATTTGGAGCCGGATGTAGATATGGCTGATTACAGTTTCTTACATATTCAATAGTAAAATAAATATGCGGATATTCTTTATAATTTTCTGGAATATGCTTTCGTACAAATACCGTATCGATATCTGCAAACCGGCCTTCGCATTCACGGCCATACCAATGAGATTTACCTTTCATTTTTAATTGTTTGATTTGTAAATAATATATGAAATTAATTTCAATTAACCAAAAGAAAAGAATTGATTTAATGCTGCATTATTAGGTATAGTACCCCAATTGCAAGCTGCATAGAAATCATTTAACTTGTTTTCAAATGCTCTATTGAAAATTTTATCATAGTCAATATAATCTTCAACCATCTTAACTATCTCAGGCGGATCTTCAAATCCTTTAATAGCCAGCTGGTCTATACCAAATGGATTACTTTTTAAGTAAGTCCATTTAATCTTTTGCGCGTCTAGTATTGGTGCTGTCGAAGTAATACTGTAATGAGTCAAATAATCATTATAATTCAATGCAGCCTTTACATGTACAGGAGTACGTGACTTGCGCTTACCAAACAATTGGCCGGTCTTCCACTTTTTTAGTTCTTTAACGCCAATTGGCGACATTACTTGTAATAATGGAAGAGACTTAATATGCTCTTTGAAATCTAAAATTTTAGTATCTACTAATTCTTTAGCCGATAGTTTAAGTATATCTTCTAATATTTCTGCCATGAACTTTCGAAAGGCAGGTGGGAAAGAAGATCTAACGACATCTAATCCTTTTACATCTAATCTAGATATTGTATGACCTTCCTGATTAATCAACCATTGAGCATAACGCTTCTTGGCAATCCATAATCCAGCCTTAGCAACAAACTCTTGCTTAATATCAAATCTATGATCTGTTACATTATGAAATCGCTGAGCATAGATATTATACATTTCATTGATAAACTGCTGGACCTCGGATGCAACTTCTATAGTCTTTTCAGCCATCCACTTCTCATCATTGACATCATATTTAGGATAACGCTTTTCAATAATTGGTAACGATGAAAAGAATACACTATCAGTATCGATATAGATATTGAAATCTTTTTCTACACCAAGCTCCCGCGAATAAAATTTATTACCAATATCAGCCGTAAACTTAATCAATTGCTGGCCGGTACTCGTAACGGCAACTGTATTATCAGGATCATAAAATCTAAATCCAGCATTTCCTAATGCTCCATAAAAAGAGTTAAGCATAATTTTAGTAACTAGCTGCAGCCTATCATAATATACTGCTTTAGCATCATCACCTTCCTTTTCACTCTTCTTTCTTAAATTTTTATATTCTACACGTTCATTGAACCACTTATCCAAGATAACTGGTATCAGGCCTGGTGAATCTGTTTTATATACCACACCATTAGCTGCGATACTATATTTGTTAGTAGTTAACCATTCCTTAAGAGATTCAGTAGTATAGCCTTCATTGCCTGGCATTAACGTTAAATGCATTTCTTCGCCACGGATAAACTTATGGCCATCGAAGCCAACAATCTTACCTATTTTAGTTTCAGGCGAGATATTGCAAGTCATAATAATAGATGGATATAGAGATGTTAAATCCAAGTCATATACCCATTTATATAATCCTGGATCTGGCGTTTTTACATATGCACCTAATAAATCAATAGCAACATCCAATCCACCTGGTAATGGCTTATTAAGACCTTTTGATAAAATAAAGACATTGCGCTTGAAATCAATATCAACATATTCAGTTTTTTCACTTCCACTCTTCGATGTATGTATTTTCAATTGACCGGAAGGTGGTGTATCTTTTGGAATCTCATTAACACGAATTTCTTTGCTACGAGCTATATAATCGCCAGCTGTCTGTATCTTAACTCTTCGCTTCCTGGATGGAGCGACTATATTATTTCGTTTAAGATATGTTAACGATGCTCCGTCTAGATATCTAGTAGAATAAAATACATCTTCATATGGTACATGGCCTTTATGACATATACTCATTGCCAATTCAATAAGCTGCATCTTCTGATCTAACTCGACTACCAAATCAACATCTGTCAAGTTATAATCAATATACTTTTGAATATCTGTAGTAAAGAGAGTATTCAAATCTCCATCATACTCAATCTTACCTTTACCTAATTCTTTCCGGGATATTGCATCTAATGCGTAACTAGATTCTTCTGAATATGTAAAGTTCTTATACAATGCCATATAGTCTAATGCAGATACACCTGCTATAGTATATGAATCACTACGCTCATTATATTTAACTTCTTTGATAGGTGATAATGCATTAGCCATCGATTTACCTAATACCGAAGTCATTCGCCTATATAAATAAGGAATATCAAATCCATCGATATTCCAGCCGGTTAAGATAGTAGGATTAGTCTGATGATATTTAAACAAGAATTTCTGTAATAACTCTTCCTCAGTTTGACAAGATAAGATCTCACAGTCATTTGCTTCTTTAGATTCTACTAACCGACGTTTATCTAAAATAAACACATATCGCATATCTACTTGATGATCATAATATGCGATGGATGTAATTTCTTTATTCGCAGTTTCGATATCAGGATATCCACCTTCAATATCAACCTCAATATCAAAAGTTAATATACGATGATTAACACTGGACTCATCTGAATCAGTATATCGATCAATTAGAACACGAACCTCAGGTCTAACATCTGATTCATATAATCCATGATCATCGCGAGTAGGATTAAACACTTGTTCTAACTGATTACCATCTAATGCTACAAAAGGACCATATGGAGATTTTTTATAAGCATATGGCTTATATTTTATCTTCTTATGACCTTCAATATCATCCCATAGATGAATAGTATTCGTCTTACGTTGATAGTATATATTCTGATACATTAATTAATTTTATACAAATTTCTATAATTACGCTTAAGGCCATTGTCATCAAACCCATATCCTACAACCCATTCGCCCTCGATCTCAAAACAGAAATGATCAATAGGAAACTCATTATCCTTTCTATTGACCAATGTAACTACTTTTACCTCTGCAGGCATTTCTGAATCTACTCTATTTAACACTTCCATCATTGTCTGGCCTGTATCAACAATATCCTCGATAATATAAACACGCTTACCTTTTAAAGATAGTTCGATATCTTTAGTAAATTTAACGCCTCCAGAATTATCTTTACCAATATAAGATTTTGGACGGATAAAATCAACCTCAACATCTATACCCATATCTCTCACTCGGTCCGTAAAGAACATGAAAGCGCCATTTAATACACCGATCATTACCGGTGGATATGCTGAATTGCTATTACGATGTTCTTCTGACAATGTATGAGCCATGGCTCTAACTCGTCGTTCTATTTTGTATTCTGGTATAATTATTTCCATTAAGTCATTATATCATTTACAGCATCCGCAAATGCTTCCATTGGCGTTTCATGTTCCCCATGCAAGGCTAAAAGTAAAGCATTATAAACTAATTCAGCATCCATATTAATGCGGTTAGCTAATTGTAGCTTAGTTTTAATATATTCTAAATCAGATTTAATTTGGCTATTACTACTCATATCCTCTAACAAATTCATAAAACTCATTTCTGGTAGATGGATCGTCCTTGAATGCACCAGTTAGTTTAGACGTCTTCATCGAGGCACCACCATGCTTTACGCCTCTACAAGATACACAATTATGAGTAGCATCAATCATAACAGCAACTCCTTTACTGTCATTGATAATTGTATTAATTGAATTATGTATAGCAACTGTTAATTGTTCTTGTATAGCACCTCTTCTTCCGAAATGTTCTACTAGCCTATTTAATTTAGATAATCCTATCACTTTACTATTATTGCCTGGTATATAAGCTACATGAACTTTACCCATAATGGTTTGGTGATGATGAGAACACATCGAAGTTAATGGTATGCCACCTTCAAATACCATGCCATCATAGCCATCAGATGGGAATGCTGTAATATCTGGTGATCCTTCATATCGACCAGCCCATAAATCATTTACATATGCTTTTGCTACTCTATGTGGAGTATTATCTGAATTTGGATCATTTCTCCAATCACATTTAAGTGCATCTAAAAAATGACCAAAATGCCTAGCTGCTAATTGTATCATATCAGCTTTTTCTTTATCATCTAACGGACCTCCAGGAGCTACGCCATTGGCAAATCCTTCCTTAACTAATTCAATTGTCTTGTCTTTTTCCATTTTAACCTGCCGTTGATATCATTGATAATTCTGATTCTCTGATTAGCACATACTCCTCTCCTTCTAACATTACCTTTCTGCCATCATTAAGCAAATGATTCTGTACAAGTATAGTATCACCTACATTAGCTGTCATTGGTATCTTATCACCCGTTTGAGTAAATAGTCCAGTACCAACCGATATAACTTCTCCATATGTATATGACGTTTGATTGCTAGTAAGAAGAATACCTGAACTAGTTTTCTTTTCTTCTTCCGCTACTTTAATTAGGAGCATATCTCCCATTGGTTTCATTTTCATTTTAAACTCCTGTTGTTTGGTCCCAAGCACTAATATGCATTCTAGATAGTGCTATAAATTTATATTTAATTCCCATTTCCATTACCCATTTAGTTCGCTCATGGAAATTTTCTCGCGAATCCATTCCTGGCATGCAACATACATTTGTTATTGGAATGTTAAATGGATTGATAAATGTATCGAACATTTCTTTAATATCTTCTTCATCTGAAACTACAAATTTAAATTGATAGTTAGAATGTGACCTAATAGAATGCAATGCATTTTCTCTAATACGCTGCTTAGGACTCATACCAGAATTTGCTAGCTTAGGTGAACAGTTAATCTGATCCATATATATAGATAACTCTCTTGTTAATGGAACTGTACCATTTGTTTCTATTTCGCAATAAGGTGTAAATGGTAAATCGCATGTATAACAATATTCTTCAAAGTATTCCATAAAGCCGACTATCGCTCGCTGATGCATTGGTATAGTAGGTTCGCCTCCAGTCCATATGATATGAATTACACCTGATGCTATATCGGAAAGTATATCCTGCTCATCCCATCTTTCAACCAAATATTCATATGGCCGATGTGAGCCTTTAGCCCATTCTGGTATTGAATCGCAAGTCCATGTAGCCTTACCTTCAAGTTCTAAATCTCCTTGAAATGATCCCGGTGTATCATCCCGTTCTTCTTTCTTAAACTTATTAACAAATTTAGGAGTAGCGCCACATGTTAAATTGCAATTTGCCAACCTAATAAAATAAGCCGGTACCCCTGTAGTCTTTCCTTCGCCTTGGATGGAATAGAAATCTTCTGAAATAAGTATCTTGTTTTGTTCTGATCCTGACATTGTCATCCTTCTTTATATATAGCTGTATTTTTTTTGTTTTCAAAGAATTCAACTTGTGCTACCTTAACTCTACTATTGGTTTCTTCTTGCACAAATGCATTTAATTTCTTAAAGATAAATTCTGCAAATCTTTCAGCACCAACAGGACCAGCCATTGGTTGAACACCAACGATTTCATTTGTAATTAACTCGGGAAAAGTACGTCTAATCATCGGAATCAAGATTTTAGGTAGACGAGCATCGCCTTGAGCGTACTGATCTGTACCAGGAGTACCACCTACATCTTGTGATTGACCCCAAGTGTTTACGTTGCTACCTAGCGAACCTTGACCACCTTGCTGGTTACCAGCAACGTTTGAACCACCACTGGTGTTACCAGGAGAGTAGTTAGGACCAGCTTCGTTTAAGCACCATGACTCTTGGTTTTCCAAAAGCATTGCTGTGTTCAGTCGAGTGTGACTGTCTTCGATGGGTGCAACTGACTTAGAAGAATAGTCCAATACTGGTGCCCATTTTTCTAAGAGGGAAGCTGCTCTAGATTCGTCAATATAAGCCTGTGAAGGTCTAATTGAATTCATGATATATTTTTCCTTTGTTTGTTATTTTACGACCCCAAGGTTTATAGATAAACCAGGAAACTTAGAACTTAAATTCTCAACTATAAGTAAATTAGTATTTAGAAAGCTCCGATAAGTATGGATTAGATGTCTGTTCTTTGATTACCTCTTGTTTGGTATCTTCATAAACAACGTCTACTTTTTCCATCTTACCCTCCTTGCGGGTTACGTTTTTTCCATTGAGCTAAAGTCATACTCAAAAGTTTACTTTCCTCTTTTTCGTACGCGTTAAGTTTGTTTTGTTTGTCCTCAATGGCACTTTTTAAATTTTTAATTTGGTACTGTACATCAATAATTCTTTTGCGAAAAGCTTCTTTGTCGCTGTCAATTTTTTCTTTTAAAATTTGTCTTTCTGTTTTGTAAGTTTTCTTTGTTCCCTCTTTTGTGGAGTAGGTTGTAAATGTAGTTCCCATTTGAAAATTTTAGGTA
>WLWH01001689.1_pt1 | contig 13791 bp, 22 predicted proteins | sample 6712741 | NCBI WGS metagenome assembly WLWH01 (sample SAMN12718694, study PRJNA515312) | sponge metagenome | isolation source: marine sponge | host: Mycale hentscheli | place: New Zealand: South Island, Marlborough, Capsize Point | collected 2003-05-01 | reverse complement strand
AAAACATCAAACTGAATAGTCATCTGGCAATGCACCGCCAGCTGCTGCTCCATCATTTTCAACAGCTTCTTGTTCTCCTTTCTCTGGTGCATCAGGCCGCTCCCGATCCGGCCCAGCTGCTCTGACAGTTTGATATTCATTGACAGGGTCTGAAGCTGGTCATAGTGAGACTGTCCAGATCGCTGTCGTTCCAACTCCAGCCAGCGCTCAACAATACGGGCGGTAAATTCTGGACAGAGATTGGCAACCAGGTTAATGGATTCTGTTCTGTTCAACCGGCAGAGTTTCATCGGCCTGCCACCTTTCTTTCCAGTCTTTTGGTTTTCCTCAATTTGAGGCAAACCCCGTATGATGCCCTTTCCAGACAATTCACGTATTTTTCTCAGAACATTGTCATGTCGTATCTTTATTAATTCAGCTACCTCCAGCGACGTCATCGTCAACTCGCCAGAACCCAAAACCTGATGTATATTCACTGAGGTCATTGTAAACGTCCTCCTGCTGTCTATTGGCCGGGGGTCATTGAGCTACTCCAATGACTGACCTATGGCTTCTCCAAACCGTTCTGGATACCGGCCGACTCTGGCCGGTTCTTGTTTAACCCTTCAGCTCATCCCGCCGCAACTTGTACGCCGCTTTCACATGGTGCACAAAATCCGGGTGGATCTTTCCACTGAACGACTGTCCGGCCTCTTCCAGCTGCGCCAGAGTGCTGCAGTTTCCAATGACCTCCAGAAACGTATCTCTGTCCTTCTTATCCTGTTCGGTGGGATTACTCACCGGCACCTGGTTCCCCTTGTGCAGAATCTGACGGATACCCTCAGTCCGGTCAGGCTGACTATCTACACCTTCTGTGTGTTCTTTGTTTGTTTTCTCTGGAGTACTCTCTGTACCGGTCAGTTCCTCGCCGTCCGGGTGGTCAGCTTCTGACCGTGCGGACGGTTGTTTACTCTCCTTGCGGACGGTCAGTGACTCGCCTTGCTGTGCCAGCGCGGCTTTCAGGGGGGTAACATCTTTTTCAGTGGGCGGGATTTTATCCGGGTCAATAAAGTCATTGTCGGCGTCCATGGCCGATGCCAAATAAGTGGATTTCGGACTGTACTTAAGTACGTTTTTAATGACGGTTTTCTTCCACCACTCAACAAAATGGGCACCCTTGCCAGGAATGTACTGATCAGCATTACGCCCTCCCTGACCGATGGCCACGATCCGATCCCTTGGCAACACGGCGACAATCTTTTCATTCTCCTTGGTGGTCACTACTGCATAGGCACCGATGGGTTTGCCACGATCACCGAACCAGTCCGGCTCATGCAGGGGCTGATCCTCAAACCCGGGCCGGTAGGTAAACCCGTCCTGGTCATAGACCACCTCGGCCACAATATTACTGATCTCGCTAGAGTTGCGTGCCAGCTTCACCAGTCCCTGAACCATGGGCATATACGTCACTTTGTCGGTATTGCTCTTGTTCTCATGAAAGACGGTCAGTACAGATTCCCGACCGTCCAGCAACAACCCATCGCCAGCGGCTTTCTGGCAGGCATTGAACAGGCTCTGGCGGTCCGCCGACAGAAGTCGTTCTGACTGTGAGTGGGTCTGCAGTAAATTGGAGACGGTGCGCATAAACCGCCTGATTTCCAGACCCGGTGGCAGCACGGACTCAATCGCCCGACTCTGGTTGTTCAAATCCTTCTCGAACTGTTTCACTACCTCGTTCATGGCTGCTTCTCCAGTGACGCCCTGATGCCCTCCAGGGCATTGATGATATGAAACATCCGGTACTCGATCTGGTCCAGTGACCGGGCCGTGTGCAGCACGGCCAGCAAGGTGGCGTGACCGGCCTGTACTTCACTGGATCTGAAGCCTTCGGCTTCTTTGCACAGCATCTTGATGTAATGGTCAATCATCTCATCACTGCTCAGGGTGCTGATATCAACGGTGTCGGTCATGGTTACAGATCCTCACTGATGGCTTTCAGGGTTTCACTGATCTCCATCAGGGCCCTGGCGGTGACCATCATGGCAAACAGCTCGGCGGTGGTGGCGTTGATATGGATACGCTGTTTTTCAGAATCCCCGTTTTCCCGGACATCCTCATCCACGGACAGGTTATTCGACAGGATGTGGATATAGTCCATCAGATGGTGCTGTTCGGTGTTCATGCCAGTTTCTCCAGTTGCTTCAGGTGCCAGGTTGGCAGGGACAGGATTGACAGGGTGTCGGTGTAGCCGGGCCACTGATCGCAGCTCTTGCATTCTTCCAGGTCTTTCATGGCCTTCTCATACCGCAGGGTCGCCAGTTGAATGCTACGGCTGTTCAGCTCATAGACCTGGCACAGGTACGGCGGCTCACTCTCAACAGCAACAAAGCAGAAGAAATTGCAGTCCCTGCCCGCACTGTTGAGGGTGGTGGTGTAATGGACTGCTTGTAGGTCATAGCCAAAATGGGCGCAGTCTTTGGCAAACTTTGACGGCGACGCACAGGCACAGGTTTTCAAATCGGCGCAGATGCCGTCATCTCTCAACCAGTCGGCCCGGCACTTGATCAGCTGCCCGGTGGCTTCATGCTGTCCCCAGACCGACACTTCAGCATCGCCATGGCTGAACAGGATATGCCCCTCAGGGTTGGCGTGTACGCTGTCGCGCATGCGCCGCACCTTGTCGAGGGTGTCGCGCTTGATAATGCGCACGCTTTTTTTCTGCCTCTGGTGCTCCAGTAGCACGTCCAGGATCGGGGCTTCAGGGTTGTGTTTCAGAATCCGGTCGATCAATTCCTGTTTGATGCCGCCCTTGTCCAGCTGGTGTTTTTCACAGTACTGCTTCAGCGACGGGACGGTTTTCATCAGCCCCGGTATTGACTCCGGGTCGAGCTCCTGTTGATAGTCCCGCTCAAACCGGTCCGGCTCCAGTACTGCGCAATGCACGGCGGTGCCCAGGAACAGGGCGTCGGTTTCTTTTCGGCGCTCGTGCTCCTGCAGGTAGTGGTACTGGTAATGGGCCGGTGACTTCAGGGCGAAAGTTTTCACCTGGCTGGAGGAGATGCCCGGTGCCTGGTGGTATTTGTGGTCAGGATGATGGTGGATGAGGGTGCCGGGTGGGTAATCGGAGGGGTTGACTTCAGACATGAAAAAATCCCGTCAGGGTGGCTACGGGATTTAAAATTAGATAGCAACTTTAAAAATGGCAATCACAAATAGTTATACATAATCAAGTATTCTTAAAAGATATTTTTTAAACACATGATCACACAAAAGAGAGTGTACACTTAAGCGAATTATCGAATTAATTCAATGCTTACTGCCGCAAGGGATTTGAGATATAATTAATGTCTAATTAAATAGAATTAATTCAGTCATACGGTGGTTAAGCAATACTTTGCTCTAGCTATTATATCCATTGGTTCTAATGGTATTTTTTCGAAGTCACCGTCAACGGGGCTAAGATACAAGCCGTTACCGGATTTAACCACTTCCCGAAAAATCGGATTCGTAATATTAAGTATTTTCTCTGCCTGATTTATAAGTCCCTGAGTTTCCATAAGATGCTTTTTTACCGACGACCCACCATGGCCCTTGTGAACCATCGCTGCGATGATGTAACTCCTGTCGTTAGGGTTAAGGTCAGTCTGCATAACCGGCTCAAAAAAGACGATTGACCCTGGCGGAAACGTGGGGGCCATGTCGACTACTTCACAGATCCAGGCAAACCCCGAGTCGCTCAGATCACCCGGTGATGTAATAATGCTGCAATCTTCCAGACTGAGTTGTTTCATCATCCATAGCCCGATGCTGCTGGCATTAAGCAGAGGCACTGTTTGAGATGGCGCTTTTTGCTCTCCATAAAGGATATATTGAGAGGTTGTTCCCAGCACCTTTGCCACCTTGTCCATGGTGGTTGTTCGGGGGGTATGCTTGCCGTTCATGGCCATATTTAATGACCCCTGAGAAATTCCCGCCGCCCCGGCAACTTCAGCAATACTGCTGAATCTCGATCTTTCAATCAGCGCTAAGACACGTTCCTGCCAAGTCATATAATCCACCCATAAAAGATTGCAACTAACTATATGAGAGTAAGTAAAAACTTAATACTTGCAAATTTAAAAATAGTTTCTATAACTATCTGTATTGTCTCATGCTTGGAAATCGATCATGGCCGTTCGCAATGTAGATCACCCTATTCGTGAGTACCGACAGCATAACCATCTGTCTCTGGAAGACCTTTCAGACCAGATCGGCATTAACTCTGCCACCCTGCATCATCTGGAGAAAAACCGGGGACACCAGGTCATCCGTAAAATCCTCGCATTTTGCGAAAGGAACGATATAAAACCGTCTGTCTTTTTTCCTAACTCCCCTGAGATTTAATGACCACAGAGGAATATCCGCTGACCTGAGCAGCGAAGGGTTCCTGCTATGCCTGCCCGTCCTATACCTCCGGGGTGGCCATTTGAGATTACCGGCTTTCCACTCCTGTTTATCTTTGTCGGTGCCCCTCAGTGTTGGCAGCATGCTGCCATCCAGAAAGAGCAGGGGTTCAAAAATCACCTGTGCCTGCCCAATCCAGAGCATTGCCATCGCTACCAGTGGCCGATCGCGTCACTTAGTCTGATCCTGATGATCTTCTGTGACATCAGCAGTGAGTGCGAGGGGCGGATGGTGGGTGAACTGGCCGCCTGGGAGCCTGTGGAAATCAATATTCGTCACTGGCCTTATCCAGAAGTCATCTGTCACCGGAGGAATCGCCATGCCTGACGAATGGGAAACCGTGGTGTATACAGGTCAGTCCAGTCAGACCAGCCAAACCATTACCAGCGTCATCGACGTTGAGAAAAGCCGTTCCACCATGGTTCGAAACCTTGAGGAACAGTCAGATTCGAGTGATTTCAACCAGACGCCTCCCGTGTCTGAAGAGATTATGTTTCCCGGCCTGATGAGGCAGGCGATCAAACTCTGCTGCGAGAACAGTGAAGCAGTGCCTGTGGCGGTGGCGGGATATATCATCAGCTGGTTCACCTCATTGATCGGGCCTTGCGTCTATTACCAACTGGGCGATGAGCGACGCCGTCTGAATAACTATTATCTCCTTGTCGGCCCTTCAGGCATGGGAAAAGGTTCGTCGGAGCACGGGCCGGACCGGATATTTTACCGGGTGGAGGAATACCTTCAGGAACGGTTTGCCTATGCCTACGAAAAAGGGATGACGGACGGCATTAAACAGTTCCCGTTGCTGGATGTTCATGATGGCGGACTCTCGTCCGGAGAGGGGTTGGCAGCAGCAAAGAACGACGGCGTACCCGACAAGCCGGAACAGACCCCGGTACCGGATAAACGGATGCTGATCAAAGAGCCTGAGTTCGGTAATGTCCTAAACATGGCCCAGAGACAGGGCAATACGTTATCGCATGTACTGCGTAACGGCTACGACGGAAAAACCATCAAGCCTTTGACCAAGCGGGATAAGGTGTGTGTCAGTGACCCATTCTTCTGCCTGATTGGCAATATTACACCGGGCGAGCTGGTCGAGCACAGCAAGTGCTCCGTTATGAGCATCAACGGTATGCTGAACCGAACCATGATTCTCTGGACCAAGGCGGTTCGTCGACAACCGATTCCTGAGGCCATGCCTCAGGACAAGCTTGACAGTATTGCTGAAGAGTTTGCCCGATTGATCATGGAGGCAAGAAATCACTTGTTTGAGACTCACTGGAAAAAACAACAGGTTATAGCCAGACCTATTACTCTCGGGCAGAACGCAAGAGAGTTATGGATCAATAATTATGATCAGTTGGTCAATATGCCGGATTGTCATTTCGTCAGCACCCTCTGCCGACGACATCGCCTTCATACGCTCATTCTGGCTGCTGTTTTTGCGCTGATGGATGGCTCCTTAATTATCGATCCGCCCCATCTTGAATCGGCGCTCGCCTGGTTTCGCTACTCCAAATCCTCGGTCATCTACAGTTATCGAACCTTTTCGATGCAGGAACAGGCCGCTAATACGAACCAACTGGCAGAGGACATTCTCAGAGTGATTAGTAATACCGAACAGGGTCAGGGGTTCTGCACCTGTTCTGACATTTATCGATGGTACAACAACAAGCTCAGTAAGGAGTTGCTGCACAGGGCGCTGGAAAATCTACTGGGTAATGTCCCCCCACTAATAGAACAAATCAGTGTTAGTCGTGGTCGGGGCAGACCTACCCATCGGTTTTTACTTTCGAAAGAAGGCTGGGGTCGTCTTAATGGTACAACAAAGGAGGCTTGTGATGAAAACACAAGACCCTACTCGTAGCGGCCTGATTACCAACCGACTGCATGGCTTGTCTCAGGATATTGCTACCACGATCGAAAGCTCAGGTGGGCTTCATAAGGACAACGTCACCTTTGAAGAGATGAAAGCCTGGTTTAAAAGTCGGCTGTTTAATATTCACTTATCCCTTGAGGATATGAAGGCGCACGCCCATGACCTCATTATTCAGGAATCGGCTGAGGTTTCGAAATCATCGGACGACTGAGTGGTGAAGTGAGATATGAAAGAAAAAGGAGATAAAGCAACAGTAGGAGAGAGGGTGGGGGGGTGGGAGCCGGGTGCTAGATAAGCCTACTAAGCGACCCCCTGACCTTTTATCCGAAGACTATTGTATTAGTCAGGACACCCGGCATTGAGCCGCTTGTCCTGATACGGGAAAGGTTCCCGCCTTAGTACTGGTATCTAGCCAGTTCAGACGAGCGGGAACCAGTCTACCAGATTGTCCGTGTTTGGCAAACCCAAACCTGACCACTCAGGCAGACCACCCACAGTGTAACCAAACTCAGGGCCGGAATCACCCGGCCCGGGAGGTGCGAATGAACCGAGCCCAGAAGGGGCTGGCCCTGCTGCCCCGACACAAACTGAGACCAACGATTCATAGAGATATACAACACTGGCTGGATAACGGCCACCGGATCACCCAGCTGCCGCCGGGCAATGCCATTGGCCTGAGCCGGTATGAACGGATCAACGACCGGCTGGTAGAAGCAGGGATTTGCTGTGAGTACTGAGACCGGCAAAAAATCCTGTCGCAAAGGCAAGCACGGCGAGCGCGAGTTTATCCGCACGGTGTACCGCCTGACCAATGGCGACATCGAATTACAGAGAAACCTGAATCAGTCCCGGGACGGTGGCGATGATCTGTCGGGCTATGGCAACTTCAGTATTGAGATCAAGCGCTGGAAGAAAATCACCGACGCCCTGGTCCGGGACTGGTGGACACAGTGCCAGCGCAATGCCAAACAAAAGAACAAGGTGCCGGTGCTGGCCTATCGGGCCGACCAGCAAGACTGGAAGGTGATGATGCACCCGAATAAATATTTTAAGGAGAGTGAGGTTCAGGGTTGTCTGACCATGAGTGCGGAGCTGTTCGCTCAGTATCTGCTGGACCCTGAAAACACCATGCCCTTGACGTACCACTGACTATGCGACGAAGAGCAAGTATTGCCGACCGGATGCTGGAGCACTGGGCCAGCTGGCGGATTACCGAAGAGATATACGCTGGCACCGGCCCCAGTGCTATTGTCCGGTTTCGTGAGCCGGCCGGGACAGCCCGCACGGGCAGCCATCCTTTGTACCTGGGCGTGTGTGACCAAAGGCTCTCGGCACTGCATGCGGATCTTGCCATCACCCTGGGGCACCGGGATCTGGGCATTCTGCTGATGCTGTATGGGCTGCCGGGCAATGATGGGTTGAAGATGCGCCAGTATGGGCTCAGCCCTTCGGGCGTTGACTCACTGAAACGCCGAGCCCGGGTGGTGGCACTGCGTCATATTCCCCACACGATCCCTATGGAGGTCTGTCATGACAGTAAACGATGAGCGACGGATACTGGATAACACGGTCGATGTAGCCACTTATCTGCTGGATCGGGACATATATCAGGCTTCCGATGTGGAGCGGTTGCTGATTTATGAGCACAGCCACAAACATCGACGCACCATGGAGCGGGCGTTAATCAAGCGAATGAAGGCTGTGGTGCATATTCAATGCCAGGTGCCGACGGTGTCGGATTTTCTGAAGAGACAATGGTAGCGATATATACGGTGATAAGGAGGAAGCATGATTTTTGTATTTGGCAGTAACTTAGCCGGTCGTCACGGAAACCATGTTTAAAAACGCACCCGATAACTGTCAGTTACCCGAAGGATGGCGAACCGTATAACCGGTCTGTTGGAGTGTGTATGAAGGTCAAAGACAAAGCGCTGAATAAAATGATTGATGTGTCCCAGAAGGACTGTCCCACATTCACTTGCTATTGGCCTCGGCCTGATCCCGGTATTTTTACTCAAGGCCAGGGATACAGAAAAGCGTCTGTAGATCGTGGTTGGATTTGTGGTAATCGAGAAATTAGAGGCTGTCCTGATTGCCCAAAGAAAGACACCTCAAAAGGAGAGGTCAAATGAGTATTTGGACACATGTCGCTGGCGTAATTCGTATTGACGGTATTACCGGACTAACCCCAGCACCACAATTTGGTTATACCTGTACGTTCTACAGCGATCCGGGTGATTGGGACCAGTGCGATGTACCAAGAGGCTCAGAGGGTAGTTTGCAATATTCAGTTTGGGAAAACCCACAAGCCTCACATGCATCAAAATATACAGTTAGCGTGTTTGGTGATCTGCGGGACTACGACTCTGTTGAGGAAATCGTTTCTTATTTCAACCGCATTTCTGAAGGGCAAATCATCCGGCAGGGCATGTTCTCAGTTGAAGTAGAAGGACGAGAAACAAAAAACTTTATCTACAGTGGTGATGCCTGGGTAGAAATATAACCGTTGAATGATTTGTTATGTTATGTGTCGCCCAACCGACAGGGGCAGGAGAATAAATATGATAACGATTTACAAGTATTTGATCAGTGCCAGAAAGCCAATTATCTCAATGCCAAAAGGTGCAGAGATTTTATCCGTAGGTTTTCAAGGTCAGGATTTTTTCTTTTGGGCAAAGGTGGACACTGACCAGCGACCAGAAGATCGGAAAGTCGTAGCCTATGGCACTGGTCACGAGATAGTTATGGACGAAGGCAACGATTTGAAATTTCTCGGAACCGGCCACACAACAAATGGTTTAGTGTTCCATGCCTTTGAACACGTAGACACATAACCCCTGCTTCATCGGCGCAGTCAGATGAAAGCTCTTGTTATTTTTACGATTGCACGATACCGGAGAAACGGAATGCCAAAATTTACAAAGAAACCAGTCACAATAACTGCCGTCAAGTTTAATGGTTCGTCCAGCCATGCAAACCAGATTGAAAGCTGGGTCAAGGGTAAAACTGAAGAACCGAAGGATGGGGGTATTCATACCAGAGACATTGTTTTTCTGGAAATAGAAACGCTCGAAGGTGTTATGACGGCATCACCAGGCGACTGGATTATCAAGGGGATCAAAGGTGAATTCTATCCTTGTAAGCCGGACATTTTTAAAGCGACTTATGAGCTTGCTGAGTGAACATAACCCTCACTATCACCTGCCGCCGTAGGCGGTCTGGTGGATGGTGTTGTTAGGTGCATGGCAGAGGAGTACGGTTTGGAAATCAGAGAAGTAAATAAATTTTTAGTTCAGTGTCATCGTATAGCTCCTTCATTGACAGCAATACAAGTATCGATGCTGTTTACAATGTTTGATCATGACGAACCAATGACGCAGCAGGAGTTAGCAAACGAATTAGGTATTAAACCGGCAATGATCAATAGATACTTAAAACCGCTGTTTGATCAGTCAGGGCGTGAAATGGTTGTAATGAACGGCTGGAACTGTCTGTATCTTACAGAAAGGGGTGAGCGTTATTGCCGGAGTTTGATAACTAATACTCGGCACTTTTTTAGCACCTAACCCTTTAATTCAGTGGCCCGACCATCGGGAGAGTCCGCTGGAATTTATTGTTATATGCGATTTGCACTATACCCAACTTGGGTATATCCTTAATCAGGAGAAACCAACAAACAGAGGTAAATAGCAATGGCTACAATCACATACCATGCCCCGGATTCAACGATGGGCGATAGCTCAGAATCATTCTGCTCTTTATTCAGAGACTACGCAGAGCGCAAACTAAAACAGGAATTTCCAGAACATCAAATTACAGTTAGCGATGCGGAATCCAGTCATCAAAGTTTTGTTGATGGTGCTGGTGAAGACTTTGAATTAGAAGAACTGGTTGCTGACTACTGCAATGAACTCTGGACGATGGCTGATAGAGAAAACATTGCTTTCAGTCTTGACCTAGTAGAAGCCAGAAACAAGCTGGGATTGAGCCAATCAAAAATGGCTGATGCTATGAAAGTTAACGTCCGTACCTATCAGAAATGGGAAACAGGCGAGAGCCAGCCTGCATCGGGCATCTGGCATTTGCTTAATGTAATGCTGTGGTTCTATGACAATAATAAATTCGATGACTACCTGAGCATATAACCCAGAGTTAACCCGCCGAGCGTTAGCGAGGTCGGGTGAGCGGAGCGAACGTAGTTGAACGTTTTGTTAGGTGGTTTCTCAGAGATTACAGCATGAGCACAAGAGAAAAAGGATTGAAAAGATTGGTTAATGAAGCGGTCAATAGTATTGAAGATGCAATTCAATATTTAGACGCTGCTGAATTAACTTCACTAAGAGTTGATGCGGGTGAACTGCTATGCAGGATATTGAAATCTCAAGAAAACCCGGATATGCCTGACCCGATTAAGCCAGAAGATTTCAGTATAGTTTGCACTGGCCACTTATTAGCTCATGTCATGAAAGATGGAGTTATCAGAGTGAAAAACCACACTAATGGTGATTACACAGACATTGAAACCACACCAGCAGGAAAGAAAACATATATCAGCACTGGATCAACCACCTAACCCTCATTATATGTATCGCTCCATATAACACCAAAAAACCGCACCAAAACCTCCTCCTGTCCCACTAACCGGGACAGCTTTTACCACAATTCACAAAACCGGGACAGCTGCACCCCTTTCCAATAAAGGCTTGTAGGCTGTTTGTCCCGGTTGTCCCGGTTGTCCCGGTTATTTTACATACCTTATGAAAAACAAAACAAACATATTAGTCCTGTGGTGCACGCGGGTATAAAACAAAAAAGTCCACAACCACATTCCCTAATTACCGGGACAACCGGGACAACCTTCTATATTTACAATGTAACTTATTAATAAATAGGATATTTATAGTATTTATCTACCGGGACAGCACCGGGACAGCACCGGGACAGCACCGGGACAGCACCGGGACAGCACCGGGACAGCACAGGGACAGCACCGGGACAGCACAGATGCATAAATAACATTAATCTGTAGATATAATTTCATCTATAATCAGGCACATATTGATAGTCGAACGGTTATCAAAGGAAATCAAAACAACCGGGAGCCACCCGGCAGACTGGGGACTTTGGGGTTATGAGCATTCGCGGTGGTGTGAGAGCAGGTGCAGGCAGGCCGCAAGGTGGTATCAGCCAGACGCGCCGCCTGATTGCCTCCGCCATCCAGCAAGGCTTGGCACAAGCCGGACGGCAGAAGTACCCCGGAAGAGTTGATGAGTGTGATAATGAGCAGGCCGCTGTCGATACCGCTGCCATGGTAGTAGACGACATGATTCAGGCAGGCCAGGGTAATGATGTACTGAAGTTGTGGGCTGCTATCGCAATGAAGGAATCTGGCAACGAATCCAACACCGGCAAGAACACATTGGCTGCTGCACTTTCCCGCTTGCCGGGAGCCGGTCAAGTCGCGGACGTGTCACAATTGGGAGAAATCCCGCTGCAACCCCCGGAACAACAGGGGGGCACAACACATACAGAAAGAGAAGCGCACCCAAACCTTCCCTATTTTGCGCCCCAAACCTCACTAGGGCTGCCAGACCCGCACGCGCCTATCCGTGAACATAAAAGGCAGGAGCCGCCTGCATGACCGGCTTTCCTTCACTGCAAGCGCGAGCCAGCACACGCCGCGCCTGCACGAGCCCAAGGGGGGCACCCCCCCTCCGCCTCCCTCCCTCTCTCTTATACCTTCACGGGGAAAATTTTGATTTTTTCGAAACAGAAACCACTGATGCACCAACCACTTCGCCCTAAAGGGCTGCGCGATCTCAGCCCTCTGGAAATCAGCTTTATCAATGACCTTTCCGACCTCGGGGCAAGAATACAGATGCTTTTAAGTCAAATCGAAGAAGATGAAAATCTTGAGGCTGATTACAAATGGTTTGAAACATGTCAGACCCACCTTCAAATGGGACTTATGTTCGTGAAACGCGCCATTGGCAGGCCACTAAATTTTTAGACACATTATGAATTGGCAACCGGCACACCATCCCAACTGTCGCCCGATGGATCATAACGAGGCGTTAGCCTGGTACTGGGCAGATGGGGCAAACAGAGTGATAGAGAGTTTGCAGCAAGAGCAACAGGCTATGGCGCAACTCTCATGGATGCTGCAAAGGTGGCGGTTAGACCCTGTGACCTTCAGTGTTGAAGCTCTCCGGGGAAAGCTCATGCCCTACCAATGTGCCGCGTTGCTGGATTTAGCCGATGCGCCTATAGAGCTGTACGAGTTCTACCATTGCGACCCCAGCAAACCTAAACGTCAAGTGCTGATTCCCTCCGGTCATGGTCTGGGTAAAACCCGTATGTTGGCCGTGGGAATATTATGGATGCTGATAACCCATATGTTCAGCCACACGCTCTGCACAGCACCAAGCTCCAGCCAGTTAACCGGCAGGCTCTGGTCAGAAATCCGCAAACTGTTTAGGCGTCTCAAAGAGTTCTGGCCGGTAATAGCTGAAGATTGGGAAATTCAGGGTAGCTCCATCATTCACACCAACCCCGATTATGGGGATTGGAACGCCATAGCCAGAACAGCAAGGCCGGAGCGACCAGAAGCCCTGCAAGGTGCTCATGCGCTGGATGATGATGACGCAGACGGCCAACTTGCAGAGATATTCAGAACCGAATTCAACAACACCCCTACCGGCGGTATTCTGGTTGTTATCGAAGAAGCCTCTGGTGTAGACGACACTATCCGCAAAACACTGGAAGGCGCACTTTCAGAAGAAGGGGCACGGCTACTGGCACCCGGCAACCCGACCCGCCCTGATGGATGGTTTGCCGAAGATATGGAACGAACAGACCGCTACGCTGTGCATACACTGGACTGTCGGCAATCGAACCGGGAAGAGGTGTATACCCTCCCCTGGACAGACACAGCAGGCCGGGTACATGAATTGATGATGCAGGGTTTTGTCTCCCCCAAATACTGGGAGAACATACTGGCCGAATGCGATGGAGACGAAGACGCCGATTATTTCCGCGTCAGAGTGAAAGGGGAGAAACCCCGCTCTGCACAATTCAGCATTATCAAAGATCATTGGGTCACAACAGCGCAAAGCCGGGGCAACGATCCTGACAGCCTCAACGAACCCGCTATTGTCGGGCTCGACTTCGGTCTCACAAGTGACAAGCACGGCATGGTAATCCGCAAAGGGTTTACTATGCTCGATGGTCAGGAATGGCTACCCAAAGAAGACCCGGAACAAGTCACCCTGGAAGCCGCAGAACGAGCCATTGACGCACAGGAGCTATTCAGCGCCCGGTATATTATTGGGGATAGCAACGGTGTAGGCCGGGGCGCTATGGAATACCTCACAAAATATTACCGCAAACACCCCAAAAAGCGCGTCAAGGTGATCCACTTCAATGCAGGACAAGGGGCACTGGACGGTAAACGCTACAACCGGAAACGGGATGAAATGTGGCACAAGTAC
>WLWH01001688.1_pt1 | contig 13792 bp, 17 predicted proteins | sample 6712741 | NCBI WGS metagenome assembly WLWH01 (sample SAMN12718694, study PRJNA515312) | sponge metagenome | isolation source: marine sponge | host: Mycale hentscheli | place: New Zealand: South Island, Marlborough, Capsize Point | collected 2003-05-01 | reverse complement strand
TAGAATCAAACAAAGAAGAAATTATTACTAAATCATCAGGATGGGGTAATGAAATGTTTGATAACAAAATTGCATCTATACCAATGACAGTTATTGATGATTTAAACCACAAAAAAATTATGAAAGGGTTTCAGATTATTGATCTTAAAAAATTTAAAGAATTTCTAAATCATCCAGACAATAGGTTTTTTAGAACAAAACAGGGCAGAATCTAAATGGCATTTTTTACAGACTATACAACGCTACAAGCTACTATAGCTAATTATTTAGCTAGAGAAGATTTAACTGCATCTATACCTGAATTTATTCGATTAGCAGAAGATAGATTGGCTAGAGATTTGCGAATAAGACAAATGTTGCAAGTTGCTACAACTACAACAGTTGTTGGAGATTCGACAATTGAAATGCCATATGATTTTTTAGCAATGAAAGATTTGCATATATCATCTACTGATCCTGTTGGTGTTTTAACTTATCAATCACCAAGTAATTTTTTTAGAAATACACGTTCTACTACAGAAGGACAACCAGTTAATTACACAGCTTTAGGAAGTGAATTTCAATTGGCACCTATACCTAGCTCTGTATATACGATACAAATGCTCTATTACATAAAACCATCATATATGAGCAGCACAGTTTCATCAAATCTTTGGTTAGCAAACACACCTGATTTACTGCTTTACGCAGCACTTGGTGAAGCAGAACCATTCTTGATGAATGATGAAAGAATTGCCACTTGGGCAGCTATGTACGATAGAGGGGTAATTTCTTTACAAAAATCAGACGATGAGGGGGAGTTCCCTGCTCATCCACTTACTATAACTAACTCAACGAGGTAATTTATTATGGCAGATATGTCTAACTATCTAGAAATTAAACTTTTAGATTTAACATTAAAAGGTACAGCATATGCAGGTTTTGACCGACCATATGTTTCTTTACACACATCAGACCCAACAGATGCAGGAACAGCAGGCACCGAAGTAACTGGTGGCTCTTATGCAAGAACACGAGTAACAATGGCTGCAGCATCAGGTGCAGGTGGTAGTGTTGCATCTACAGCAGATGTGACTTTTCCCACAGCAACAGCAGCTTTTGGAACTGTAGGTTGGATAGGTTTATGGGATAATGCTTCTGGTGGTAATATGTTATACCACACAGCTTTAGATGCAGCTAAAACTATTGACGCAGGCGATGTATTTAAAATTGTAACAGGTAATTTAACAGTAACATTAGCATAGAGGATAAATCATGGCACTTATTGTCAAAGATAGAGTACAAGAAACTACCACGACTACTGGTACTGGTAATATAACACTAGCAGGTGCTAAAGATGGATTTCAGTCTTTTTCTGTTATTGGTGATGGTAATACTACCTATTATGCTATTAAAAGTGGCAATAATTGGGAAGTAGGTCTAGGCACTTATACAGCATCAGGTACAGTATTAGCACGAACAACTGTCCTTGAATCTAGTAATAGTGGTAGTGCAATTACTTTAGCTGGTACAAGTGATGTATTTTGCACCTATCCTGCTGAAAAAGCCGTAGCATTAGATAACTCTGATAATATTAGTGGCAGTAATGTGGTAGTAGAAGCTAACATTACTAACAATGCAGTTACTACTGATAAAATTAATAATGATGCAGTCACAGTATCCAAACTTAATTTAGTATCTACTGGTTCTGTTCCTAGTTTAGAAGCTAAAGGTACATCAACTGTTACAGATGGTTATATACAATTAAATTGTTCTGAAAACTCTCATGGTATTAAATTAAAAAGTCCACCACATAGTGCAGGAGCTAGTTACACATTAACTTTTCCTAATGATGATGGAGATGCTAGTGAGTTTTTACAAACTGACGGATCTGGCGTAATGACTTGGGCAGTACCTACAAACACCACTTATACAGCAGGTTCTGGGTTAAGTCTTGGTGGCACAACCTTTACATTAGATTTAACTAATGCTCAAACATTTACAGGTGTACAAACATTTACAGGTGTTACAGAAACACAGGTAACTAAGTCAGCGAGTTTTACACCTAACCTTGCAACAGAAGGCACAGTCTTTTCTTGCACAGGTACAATGACAATCACTATGCCAACAGCTGCAGCAGGTAAATCTTTTACTATTGTTCACGCTACAGGTAATTCAATTACATGGGCAGGTACTATTAAATGGAATGGAGGTTCTGCACCAACAGCAGCTGCAGCAATAGAAATATATGTATTCTATTCAGATGGCACTAACTGGTATGGTATGCAATCTGGTACTGGATTTGCTTAATGTTTACTAGGTCAAGAATGATGCAAGCTGCAGGAAATGCAGGAGGCCCAGTTGAGATTGCTTTAACTATTTCTGGCGATACACATAACTATAATGTTTACTCGAACAGAGGTGGTACTTACGAAGCAGGTAACAGTATTATAACGCTTACTATTAACTCTGGAATTTATGTAGGTTCTACTAGTGCAGGCACAGTAGCATTAACTATACCAACCGATTTTCATGCAGATGACCAAATATTTATTATTAATAATGGGGTTATTATTGGTGCGGGTGGAGGTGGAGGAGCAGGTGGTGGGCCATCTGGTTCTGGAGGTAATAATGGTAATGGTGGTGGTCCCGGTGGCGTAGCTATCTTAGCATCAAGAGCTGTTACTATTACTAATAACGGCACAGTCGCAGGAGGCGGCGGTGGTGGTGGAGGTGCTGGAAGAAATTATATTTCTGGTTATTTTGGTCATTATGTAAACGGAAATGGTGGGGGAGGTGGTGCAGGATATAATGCAGGTGGTGGTGCACCAGGAGGAGGCAGTTCTTATTATGGCCCTGCTACAGCAGGTTCAGCAGGTAGTAAAACAGGAGGTGGTGCAGGTGGTACGGCATTTAGTTATTCACCTGCTGCTGGTAATGGAGGTGGCCCAGGTGCAGGAGGTAGCTCAGGAGGAACAGGAGCAATAGGTTCTGGAGGAGGTGGAGGAGCTGCAGGAAATTATGCAAACGGCAACTCAAATATCACATGGGCAGCTACAGGAACACGTTTAGGTGGAGTAACTTAATTTTAATTTAGGAAAAAATTATGGCAACAATATATACAAAAGTACATGAATACAATAAAGACACTCAAACTGTTGTAGCTAGTTTTGCTTCTACTGCAACAAAATCACAGAATCCTGATAGTCATCAAAAACTTAATTTTGACATAGCAAACCTTGTAGAAGAAGGTGCTAGTTTACAAGACTTAAAAGATGTTTTATCACAAGCAGGGTTAAATTGGTGCGAATCATATTGTAAAAAAGAAATGTTAGATGATAAACCTGAGAAACAAGCAGAAGTAGAAACTTTAGTAGGTACAATTTGGTCAAAAGATTTAGAAAACTCTGAAACACCAGATATAGATAATAGTTTAGATTTAGATAAACTAAAAGTAGACTTAGGTCTTACATAAATGGATTGGCTTGTTGTAATAGCATCTATTGCAGGTGGTTTATGCAACTACAATACTAAAAAAGTAAAAGGCAGAAGGCCAAAAGGCGGCCATATAAATTGGTTAGTAGAAAGAAAAAGACATAGACAAGAATTATTTTACAATATAGGTATTGCTTTAGTATCAGCTAAATTTTTAATACCACCAGTCATGGAATCATTTAATTTGCATAATACATTTGCACCTGCATTAGCATTTTTTGTAGGTTATTCAGGAATGAAATTAATGCCTATGATCTTAGACAAAATTAAAAAAACATTAGATAAATTTTAGGAGCAATGAATGTTTGGTATAAGTAGTTTTTCAGCAGCTCCTTTTAGTTCATTACCTAGTGGCATCAGAGAAGGCAATGCATCTATAGCTGCATCAGCAACTGTTGTAGCAATAACAACAGGTCAAATTGTATTAGGTGAAGCTCGTTTATCAGGCACAGCAACTGTATTAGCTGTATCTGGAAATCAAATAGTTCTTGGTGATGCTGATATAAATGGTGTAGCAATATTACAAGCAATAACTTCTGGTCAAATAGTTAGTGCAGAAGCAACTATAAGTGGTACAGCTAGTGTAACAGCAGAATCTGCTGGGCAATTTGTGTTAGGTGAGGCCGATATATCTAGCACTAGTAATCTAACGGCATTAGGTGGATATACTATATCAGCTACTCCAAGCATATCTGGAATAGCTTCAGTAAGTGTAGCAAGTGGTGTAATTTTTTCAGCAGATGCATCAATTTCGTCAACAGTAAATTTAACAGCTAGTGGGCATAATCGTGGTCGTAATTGGACACCTGTTCCAGTAGGCTCAAACATTTGGTTAAGGATAGGATAATATGAGTAGAGATAAAATATCAGAATGGTCAGACACAGCAGGCTCTAATACGGATGTCGGTGGGATCAACATAAACGAAGGATGCCCTCCAGCAACTATTAATAATGCGTTGCGTGAAATTATGGCACAAGTTAAAAACTTTTCTACTGGATACGATGATGATAATTTAGTAGTTGGTGGAAATCTTACAGTTGATGGTAGTTCTACTTTTACTGGAATACCATCTGGCCCAACAGCAGCTGCTTCAACAAATACTACACAACTAGCCACTACTGCTTTTGTGCAAACTAAAGTAGGCACTTTAGGTACTATTGCAACTCAAAATGCAAATGCTGTTGCAATTACTGGTGGCACATGGACAAGTGCTGGCACTATAAACTCTGTTAATGTTACAGACATAGGAACAAACGCTACAGGAACAAAAACAATATCCTCATCTGCTCCAAGTGGTGGTAGTGATGGCGATATTTGGTATCAAATTTAATGACAATACAAGTAAAAAATTCTGGCTCATGGGTTGCTCCATCTAAAATTTATGCTAAAGATGGTGGTGTATGGAAACAAGCAAACCAAATTTATGTTAGACAAGGTGGTACTTGGTACCTTATGTTTACCACAGCTACCATTACTGCATCTGCACAAAATGTAAATTTATTTACTTTACTCGGTAGTCCTACATCGCCAATAACAGCAATAGTCGAAATTGCATCTGGCGTTGAAATTAGCAGTTCTAGCTATACATTACCTTCATTGTCTATAGATGGATTTGCTTCAGGAACTATTATTTACCTAACAAATAATGGTAGTATTATTGGAGCAGGTGGAAAAGGTGGTGATAGGGTAGCTGGAATAGGCCCAGCTGCTAAACCAGGCACAGAAGGTGGTACTGCTATATACACTAGAAACACTCTTAAACTAACTAACAATACAACTATTGCTAGTGGTGGTGGAGGAGGAGGTGGAGGTGGAAGAACTAATCGTTCTGGCGAAACTTATGATGACTACACAGGAAATGGTGGAGGTGGCGCAGGAAGTGTTGTAGGTCTAGGTGGAGGAGGAGCAGGCCCAGCTGCAGCATCAGGTGCAGCAACTACTGGAGGCTCTGGAAATTCTTATTATTCATCAGGTAGTTCTGGTGAAAGACAATATGGATCGTCAGGTGGTAATGGTGGTAATCTTGGAACTGCTGGTTCTCGTGGAGTTCCTAATCCTGATTTTGATGGTACAAATTTAGGTGGTAGAGCTGGTTATGCTATCGATGGCATTTCATTAACTACTAAAACAGTTGCAGGAACAATAATAGGAACCGAAATAAACTAATGGCTACTAAACGTGTACAATTTACTGACTGGAATCCTGACCAACCTGATAATGCAGGAAGTTTAAATGATGCAAAAAATGTAATACCTGTATCTGTAGGCTATCAACCTTTTCCTAATGCTGAAGATTTTAGTGGAGTAGCATCAGAAAATATTAATTCTGTATTTGTTGCAAAATTTGATACTGAAGTTGTATTATTTGCAGGTGGCTTTACTAAATTGTTTAAATTCAATTCTGCTACAGAAGCATTAGAAGATAAATCTAAAGTAGGTGGTTACACAAGTACATTCCCCTGGAAGTTTACGCAATTTGGAAAAACAGTTTTAGCTGTTAACGGAACGACCCCCATTCAATATTGGACAATTGGTACATCAACTGCATGGGCAGACGTAGCAACATCTCCAACAGCAAAAGACATAACAGTAGTAAGAGATTTTGTTGTTACAGGAAGTTTAGCAACAGGAGCTTTAGGTCGATCTTCAGTACGTTGGTCGGACATCAACGATGAAACTGATTGGACTGCAGGCTCTACTTCACAATCAGATGTACAAGTTATTGCAGATGGTGGTAATGTACAAGCATTAACAGGTGGTGAATTTGGTTTAGTTTTTTTAGAAAAATCTGTAGTGCGAATGTCTTATGTTGGGTCACCATTATTCTTTCAGTTTGACAACATATCTAGAGGATTAGGTTGTTTAAATGGTAATTCTGTATGCCAATATAATAATGTTTCTTTCTTTTTAAGCGATGATGGCTTTTATAAATGTGACGGAAATCAAGTACAGGCTATTGGAAATGAAAAAATAGATCGTTGGTTTTTTTCTGATTGTGACTTAGGTGATTTAATTACAATGACAACTTCTATTAATCCAGCATTAAATATTGCTATTTGGAACTATGCTAATGTTGGTGGTGGCAGAAGTATGCTTGTATATAATTGGACTATTGATAAATGGTCAAGAGTAGAAACTACAGCAACTGTGTTAGGAAATATTGCAACTAGCGGCACGACTTTAGAAGGTTTAGGCACTCTAGGGTACACAGATATAGATACTATGCCTGCATCACTAGATGCTAGATTATGGATAGGTGGAAAATTTTTATTTGCTGGTGCAAAAGATACTAAAATAATTACTTTTACTGGTTCCTCTTACAATAGTGAGTTAGTAACTACTGATTTAGAAGATGGGTATAATTCTGTAATTAATTTATTACGGCCTATGGTTGATAATGGAAGTGCTGATGTTTCTGTAGCTAGTAGAAGGGAATTAGATGATTCAATTATTTTTGGAGCTACAGTATCTACTTCTTCAGAAGGTAGAGCTAATATTAGATCAGGTGGTAGATTTCATAGGGTTTCTGTAAAACCAACAGGAAGTTGGCAAACAGCTATGGCAGTAGATGTAGATTTTAAACCTCAAGGCACTAGATAATGGCAAGAATGTATAGAACATTACCTTATCAAGGTGGTGAGCCTAGAGCAGTTGCAGAAGTAACTAACAATGCTATGAATGGCAAAACTAATAATACTGGCAGCATTACCTTGTCAGCTAGTTCTACATCTACTACTTTAAATGATGAGAGATTAGGTTTTAATAGTGTTGTTTTACTATCACCTTTAACTGCAAATGCAGCAGCACAATCACCTTACATCTCAACTCATGCTAAAGGTAGTGCAGTTATCACACATACAAGTGTTGCTCATTCAGATTTAAATTTTGATTATATTATAGTTGGTTAAGTGTTATTATTAAAGCATGAAACTATACATTGTACCTCAAACTCATGTACAACAATTTTGGCATTTAGCTGAACCTTTACTACAAAAAGCATTAGATAAAGGTGATGGCGAATTTACAGCACAAACTTTAAAGTTAACAATAGCACAAGGCCAACAGCAATTACTTCTATTAATGAATGATGATAAATGTGTTTGTGCATTGACTGTGCAATGGGTTATGTACCCAAATGATCGTGTTTGTTACATAACATATATTGGTGGTCGAAACACAAAAGATGGATTTGAACAATTTAAACATTGGGCAAAAAGCAATGGTGGAACTTGCATACAAGGTGCCACTAAATTTAAAGGTGTAGCTAAATTATTTAATAAGCTATACGGATATGAGGAGAAATATACACTAATGGAGCTTAAATTATGAATGACTATTTCCCAGAATTAGACGGAAATCAATCCATTGACAATGGAAAAATGGGTAGAATTTTGTGTAAAGGTGGAGGTGGAGGTGGCACCACTACAACAAAATCTGAAATCGACCCTGAGATTCTTCCATACATAACGTATGGTTTATCAGAAGCTAAGGATCTCTATGGCGAAGATGGCCCAGAATATTATCCATCTGATACCTTTATACCAGCAAGTGCTACAACTACTGAAGCTATGGATGCAGCTGCAGCTAGAGCAAGAACAGGAAGTCCATTAATTCCAGCAGCTCAAGCAGAAACATTAAGCACCATAAGTGGTGACAGATTAACAGCAGGTAATCCGTATTTTGCTGACATGATGAGATCAGCAGCTGTGCCTGCTGTAACAGAATTTAATAAAGCAATAAGAGATATAGGAAGTAGAACAGCAGCTTCTGGAAGGTATGGCTCAGGTGCTATGGGTGAAATGGAATCACAAGCATCAGAAAACTTAGCTAACTCTTTAACAAACAGAGCAGCAGAATTAAGTTATCAAAATTATGCAACAGAAAGAGGTAGACAAGATGCAGCAATAAACCAAGCAGGTGCATTAGCTGGTCAAGATTATTCAGACATACAACAATTAATGAATGTTGGAAAGATGGGTGAAGGATATGATAAACAAGCTCTAAATGCTGATATATCGAGATTTGAATATGGTCAAAACGCACCATATAACAAACTTTCTAATTATTTATCTGCTGCGTATGGAGCGCCAGCGCCAGTTAATCAGACTTCAACACAATCAGGTGGGGGTAAATAATGAAACCAATGTTAGTAGGTGCAGGAATTGGTGCTATGTCATCTTTAGCAATGGGAAAAGATCCATTGTTAGGTGCAGCTTTAGGTGGTGTTAGTGGAGGTATGTTTGGTGGTGCAGAAGGTATTGGAAGTGGTTTTGGTATGGATTTTGGTTCTGCTTTAGCACCAAATGTTGGAGCTAATAGTGTAATGGCTGGAAATGCTTTAGGTCAAGGTGGATTCAATACTGTTGCAGGTCAAGGACTCATGAACGCATCAGCACCTTCAGTAGCAAGTTTAACACCTAATATAGGTAGCGTAGTAACTCCAGAATACGCTCCTAATATATTAATGGATTCTGCGTATAATGCACAAGTAGCTCCTACTAGTATGTACACAGGTGATTTAAGTATGATGGCAAATCAAAATCTAGGTGGTGCAACTCCTATAGGTTTAAATAATTCTGTAACTGCATCTGGTGGTGGATATGATCCAAGTTTAGGTGCTGAACAGTTAAATTATCAACCTGACTTTTCTCCAATTTCTGGAGCCGAACAAGGCACAGGAGGTTACGAACCTGTAAAAGGAATAATGGATTATCTAGGTGATTTTGTTCCATCAGAACAAGACATGGGTCAATTAGCACTACAGCAAGGCGTAGAATATCTCACGCCAGAACAACAAAAAATATTGCAACATCAACAAGGATTGGCTATGACTGGAACCATACCTCAAACAGGGTTTGGAATTGGTAATAGTTATATATCAAGAGCATAGGGGAAAACAATGGCAATAAATTTATTTGATTATTTTAAAGGATTAAATGCTTTTGGTGCAGGGCCTGGCCCAAGAACACAAAGCCTTTTAGATTCTAACTTAATAACTCAGGATGCAATAGATGCAGCTAATAAAAGATCAATAGGCACAGGCATTATGACAGGGTTAGCTAGTTATTTAGCACAACCAAAAAATCAAGGTTTTGGTAGTCCTTTACCATATTTAGGTAAATCTTATTTAGCAGCAAGTCAAGCTGCTCAAGCTCCGTTCCAACAAATAGCAGATAAATATTTGATGGACACACAACTTAAAGAACAACAAAGAATATTGGGACAACAAAAAACAGATGAAGAATTAAAAAAACAATTACTAAATGACAAAAGAGTACAAGCTGACCCAATTTTAAGAGCTGCTGTTGAATCTAACCCAGCAAAAGCATTAGAAATATTAAGCAAACAACCAACAAGACCAAATAATGCTCAAAGATATTCTGATTTGTTGACTATGAAAAAACAATCCGAAATTCCAAATTCTGGTGTTGTTTTTTCACAAGGCCAAGAAGCAGAGTTAAATTCTTTAGCTCAAACTTTAAAAATAACAAATCCTGTAGCACCAACTCTTAATAAATTATTAGACATGGGCTATAAAAAAATAGAAAGAATGCAGCCTTTTGTTGATGATGCTCCAAGAAACATTGCAAGGTATCAAAAATTTAAACAAGCTATTGAAGCTGATGAAACATTTATGGGGTTACAAACAGATTTAAAAACAAACACTGCTAGAATAGCATCATTCTTTGGTGTAGGTGGTGCTGATCTTAATGAAAAATTAGCAAATACAAAAGAAATTGTACAACAAATGGCTAATAGACAATTAGATGCTGGTGAAAAACTTAAAGGTATGCCATCAGATAAAGAACAAGGGTTGCTTCAAAAAGCTGCTGGTGCTAACTATGACAATATGACTCCCGGAGAATTATTAAGAGTTATAGAATTAGCTATAGAAGATGAAGAACACATTATTAAAAATTATAATGGGACACTTAATATTCTTTCTAAAGCAGAAGCAACAAATTCAAATAATAGTAAAGAATCATTATCTATTTTAGATTCATTTAGAGTTACATCACCTAATAAAACTGTTGTAGTTGATTATTAAAATAGGAAATAAATATGCCATATGATATTCAAACAAAAGACGGAATTACACTAAGAAATGTTCCTGACAATATTGATCCAAATAGTGATGAAATAAAACAAAGAGTAGAACAAGAAAGACAAAAATTGTTTATGACACCTACTGTAGAAAATGAAGCATTATTAACATCAGGTGGTTTTGATTCACCAGAAAATCAAACTAGATTATTAAAAAAACAATTAAGCCAAACTCCTCAATCTGACATTCCACAAGTAGGCAAAAATTATAACCCTTTGGCAGAATTAGCTAGAAATATAGGTAGCACAGCAACCTTTGAATTTGGTGATGAAATTGAAGCTAAAGTTGTGTCTGCAATTGGTCAGGCAGATTACGATACTTATGTGCAAGAATTAAGGCAACAGCAAGGTGCATACAGAGCAGATAGGCCTGTTGAAGCTATACTAACTGGTATAGCATCTGGCTTTTTAACTGGTGCTGCTGCAACAAAAATTCCTAAAGTAGGTAAATGGTTACAAGCAAATAAAGATACAAGTATTGCAAAAAGAATTATAAAATTAATGGGCATAGGTGGTACTGGTGGAGCAATAGCAGGAGCAGGTGCTTATGATCCTAACAGAGATACTGGAGGCATAGGTGGTAGTATGGCTATGTATGGTTTAGGTGGAGCTTTAATTCCTCCTTTATTAATTGGTGGTGGTCAGGGAATAAAAACAGGATTTACAGGAATGTCTAATTTAATGCAAAATCTTGGATTTACACAACCTAGTGCTACACAACAAGCTGTACAAAAAATTGCTAATAATTTAGCAGACCAAAACATTACGCCAAAAGAAATACAAAACCAATTAGATGAAGCAAGAAGATTAGGTTTAAACGATATACAAATTGCTGAATTATCAAAAAGCACTACAAAACTAGGCCGACAATCAGCAACAGTAGAATCAGAATCATCAGAATTTATAAAAGATGCATTTGATACATCAAAAGAGGTTTTTTCTACAAACGCACAAAAAAGATTAAACAAGGCAATGGGTGTAGATGGGTCTGATATTGATTCTACTTATTTATTTAAAATAAATGAAAGGCAATATAAAGAAGCAAAAAAATTATATCCAGAAGCCTATAAAGTTAATGTAAAAAGAATAAATTATAAAATAGGTGATATTGATATATTTAATCAACCTTTAATAAAAGATGCATGGGAAACTTATGTAAAAAAAATGAAAAATTTATCTTTAACTGGAGAAAAAAACCCAACATGGGAACAAATAAATTCAATGGAGTCTATTCCAACTGCAATTTTGCATAAAATTAAAATGGGACTTGACGATATAATTGAATCAAATACAGATATAACAGGAAAAGTAAATCCTCAAGGTAGACAAGTTATACAATCTAAAAAATTATTTGATAACATTACTAGACAAAACAATCCTTCGTATTCAAAAGCAAATGATAATTTTGCTGATTCTATGCAAATAAAAAATGCTTTTGAAAAAGGTAAAAAGTTTTTAACTATAGATAATGCAGAAATGAAAAGAATGATTAATAACATGAATGAGGCAGAAAAAGCATCTTATAAATCTGGCATTTTAAATCAAATGTATAATAAAATAAATAATGGCCAAGATTTTATAAGAGCTACTTTTAATACAGAGAGAAAAAGAGAGGCATTAAAACTTTTGTTTAAATCAGATAAAGAATTTCTCGATTTTGAAAAAATGATTAAAATGCAAACAAAAAGAAAATATGCTCAACAAGAAATTTTAGGTGGATCACAAACAGCAAGAAGGCAAATTGAAGATGAATTAGAAAATTTTAGTAATAGTGCAGATAAAAAAGGTTTAATTATGTCTTTACTTCAAAAATTAAAAGAATTAATCAATCAACAGGAATTACTGAATTTGAAATAAATACTACTGTTGCTGTACAGGTTACCGCAGGTACACCTGATACTGTAACGGCATTCACACCACTTAATACATATACTGATAGACTTCAGTTTACTAACTTGGGTGGGTTTACACTAACTGATTACCACTTACCTAAGAATCAAGACCAGGTAAGTAAAATCTATGGTGTGATTGAGAATACTAACCTTGGGGTAACATTGGCTTCAAAGGATATCATCTCATACAGATATATCATTGATACAATGGGATTCGGTATTGCTCCTCAAATGGGACCAAAATCAATTCTTACGAGATTGGCCAAGAATCGTCAAAAGTGTATGGCAATTCTTAACGCACCATCTATTAAGGAATTCATGGATTCAACGGATCCAAGATTTACTGATGATCCGGACCCGGCTGCAGGTAACCCAAGACCAACACTTAATGCTGAATACATTTCAACTGGAGGTAACCTTTCAATTGGACCATCATTCACGTTCTCATTACCAGATGAAGAGAATGGTGCAAAATTCATGGGTGCATTCTCTCCTTGGTTAACAATGAGAGAAAACAACAAGAACATTACTGTTCCACCTGCTGCTGATGTATCAAACAACTTTATCCGAAAATTCTTGAACGGGCAACCATACGCAATCGTGGCTGGTCCAAGAAGGGGTATTCTATCAAATCCTAAATTGGTAGGTTTGGAATACGAATATACTTTACAGGATAGAGAATTTATTGAGCCGTTCGGTTTAAACCCAATAGTTACAATAAGAAACGTAGGAATCATGATTTACGGAAATCAATCAGGTTACCAAAGAACACTATCCGCGTTTAACAACCTACACGTTAGGGATTTACTTATCACAGTCGAAAATGCTGTCGAAGATGTACTTACACAATACTTGTTTGAGTTCAACGATGCTGCAACGAGATTAGAGATTAAGTCAATCGTAGAGAACTACATGGAGAACGTGAGAAATGCAGGAGGTATCTTCGATTTCTTAGTAATCATGGACGAAACAAATAACACTCCTGAAACAATCGATCAAAACTTCGGTATAATCGATATAGGTATTGAACCTGCAAGAGGAATGCAAAAATTCGTAAATCGTGTAACAATCCTTAAAACTGGTGCAATTGCGTCTGGAGGATTTACAATAGCGTAATAAATAAATACTAATCTTTCTGGGATATTTTTACATATCCCAGAAAGATATATACAATACTAAAATAAAAATTAAGTAACATGGCTGGACTACCACACTATAAAAACAGTAGGGCTGCAATAAATAATTTTGAGCCTTTATACCCGGCGCATTTTGAGATTATCCTTACCCCGCCACCAGCGGTTTCCAATTGGGATTTGGTAATG
>WLWH01001683.1_pt1 | contig 13808 bp, 16 predicted proteins | sample 6712741 | NCBI WGS metagenome assembly WLWH01 (sample SAMN12718694, study PRJNA515312) | sponge metagenome | isolation source: marine sponge | host: Mycale hentscheli | place: New Zealand: South Island, Marlborough, Capsize Point | collected 2003-05-01 | reverse complement strand
TTTAAACTTTCCTCAAGTGTTTGAGCCTTCTCCTCGGCAGCTTTAGCTCTAGCTGTTAGTTTACCAAAACGGTCAACAGCTCGGCTAGAAAGAGCCTCAGAAAGTTGTTTAATCTGCTCCTCAGAAAGATTTTCTAAGTCGATATTTGAAAGAACATCTTCATTACCCTCGGAAACCTCTTCTTCATTAGACTGAGATTCAATCTCAACATCTTCTGAAATAGACGCATCTTCGGCCTCTGGTTCAGCTTCAGAAGGAATTAACTCCTCCATCTGTCTGGCACGTCTAAGCTCGAACTCAGACGCGGATATATTAGTATTTTCCGCTGTGTTTTCAGAGGCATCAGCGACCGCCTCGATAACTTCACTCATGTGTATATGCTGTTTCCGCTATTACGCCTAGCGATGGCGAGGGCGTGATTATATCACGGAAACTTACATCTTAGACATGATCAGACCATTTTTTTAACAAATTATCTGAATCTGAGTCCTGAAGTATATCATCGTAAGCGGAAATCTCTCCAGAAATCTGCATTACTTCTTCTTGTGAAGCGGATCTTAGCCTAGATATACTAGACTCTCTTCGATCCTTTATATCTTTTATAAAACGAGCAAAGTGCTCGTACTTCGATAAAAAAACAACATCTTTTCCTGAACTCATTGAGTTAGTTGTTTGTAAAATCTATTAGTAGAATTCATCCGACGATCACGGTGTTGTCTGTCCGGATCTGGTTTTAGGAACACGTCCAGAAATTCACTACTGACAAATAGGGGATCATTAGACTGAAAGGATCTTCTTAATCTTGCAGCGTTTCCTGCCCCCAATACATCTTTCTTTTTTCCGTATATGTTTTCGAAAACGTATCTTACTTGAGAATCAGTGCTGTCGCTCAACCCTTCTTCTTTTAAAAACTTCCTATAATAAGGCTTGTGAAAATCAAACTGAAACAAACCAATTCCCGGTCCATTGCCATATTGTTTTTGCTCGTAGCTAAAACTACCTCCAGTTTCAACGTCGGAGTTTCCATATATTGCTGACTCTATAACTGGATTTTTTCCAAAATATTTTTGAACAGCATTTTGAAACTCATTAAAATTTATTTGAAGTTCTCGACTTGCACCGTATTCGGATGTACTTTTATTGTCTGCCATATTAAAAATATTATTTTGATCCCAAGTATTTGTTGAGAACAGAGCGTTGCTCTTCTGTAGCCATAGCTGATTTATCGCCACTATAAATCCGACCCAAAATAGTTTTACGAATAAACTCAGGGTTATCTTGATATTCAGTTCCTTCAAAGAATTTTTTCTGATCATCAGTTATATCAAACTCAGGATTAAAGCCATCTTTTCTCATCTTTAATCTAAGAGCTTCATTCATAGCTACCGCATTAAATTCCTGTGGAGTAAGCTTACTGTAAGGATTTAAAATAATTTTTCCATCTTCAGCTGCCATCCCAGTAACTTCAGGCCGATTTTTAAAAAAAGCATCTTCTCCAGAAAATAACTTATTCCTAATCTCAAAACCAAAAAGTTTATTATTAGCGCGCTGATTAGCGTACTCGGATACTGACTTATTATCAGGCATATTAAAAGTTTTGTTTTGCAAGCTCGTAGGAGAATGTTCCATCCTCAAGAACGCCGCCGTGCATAAGCTTACTAACGGCACTAGCAATTTTAGGATCATCAAATGCAGGATAATTCTTTAAACCTTTTTCTTTTGCCACTTCAATAAACTTATCGCCTTCCATTAAGTTCTTACCTCCAACCATAGATGGAAGAATAAAATGTTTTCCATCAAAAGAAACAGTGGTTGTAACTACGTTTGATTCTCCAGCCATAGGATGCTTTGTCGGAAAAACTTGCTTCCCATCCATAGATTTCAAGATAGAATCTAATCGGGCATTTAAGGCTCGTTTGTCAGCGAACTCTGATGTACTTTGATTATCAGGCATATTAAAATTAGTTCACAAGCTGAGAATAAAACCTACCATCCCTTGAACTCTGCCCAACGTAATACCCAAGCCTTGCATCTTCTTCTATAGCAAGTTGTGCCGTAGGATGTTTTAAACCCTTAAGGAACTGCTGACTTACAGGTGCTCGGCTACCCCAATGATAATACCCATCATCTCCCAAGAATGGAGTTAGCCCCTCTTTTAAAGCAGTATAATAATCGTAACCTGCTCCATCAGGATTAAAACTATCTCTGGACTGTTTGTATAATCTGTAACTTGGCCTAGCCTCTTTAGGAGTCTTACTTTTGTCCATTAAATCGACAAAATATTGCCACTCCTTGTCATTCTTTTCTTCCCTTTGAAGACCAAGTTGGGTTCTACTTATGTTACTGTATATTGCTTCAGGCATTACTGCTGCATCCCTTGGGTCTGTACCTCGCCCATTTGAGCTGGTGCAGTACCTACGCGGCCTATTTGCGCGTTTTGAGCTTGCTGTATAACGAACTGATACTGCGCATTGTACTTTTGTAGACGTTGGGCAAAAGCTTCATCTTCTTGAAGTCGTTTTGCAACATCTGGCTGTTGTACATAGCTTTGAATAATTTGCAAAGCAGCTTGAGCACCGTTAGGACGCGCTGGAACTTCGATACCCGCATAAATTTTAGATAAGTCATCTGTAATATCTTTCAACATCTTGTCCTGAGCTTCTTGAGCGGGACGAAGGATTCCAGTAGCCAGAACTGGGTCAATGCTTCCAGCAACAGCCGTTAGCAGTTTATCTACATCAATTAGGCCGTTTCTGTCCATCTGGACCAGCGAAACCAACTGGTTTAACTTAGCTTCTTGTTTCTCTGAACTAGCGTTCAGGACATCAAAACTAATTGTAACATCATAATTTTCATTCGGGTTCCCCTTGTTAAACATCTGGGGGTCTGGAATGCCTGTTACGTTAAAGAATACTTCATCAGGCCCGAAGCGTTGAAAATTTTTGTAACAAGTAGCTACTACCTGAGCTATGTGCTGCAAGTATTTATCAACTAAGAACTGCCTACGTACACTGCTCAGTGGAGACTCCTCATCTAGCCCAACCATGCGATCAGCTTGCTGTTGAAGATTGTTTTCCATCTCTACCGATCCGGGATTAAATCCGGGGCCTTGCATGAACCGTATTTCACCCGTTCGGACCTCAGGAATAAAGCGACCGGGACCGATTTCTTCTGGTTTGCGACCCTTAGGGTGCGTAACAGCAGGTAGCGTAGACAAACTATTGCTGTCTATTCGGCTATCACGTTCTACCTTTACTTGGTTCTGAATGCCTCTCAGAAGCGATGGAACGGTCATTGCGTCATATAAACGCTTTGTATCCTCGCTGAACCTTGTAACGACCACAGGGTAGTCCTCATAGCCATTTAAGAGCTCGAACTTAGCGTATCCTTTTATGCCAAGCCCTTTGTCTCCCGAAAAAGATTCGTGGAACACGGTCTCGTAGATCCCTTCGGAATTATCTTCCTCGTCGATCAATCTCTGGTATCCGTGTATGATTTCAATTAACTCCTCAGCCTGATAAGCGTCATCTGTAACAGACACACTTCGCCTTCCCTCCTGTTCCCTTTCCAAGGAGTGTATGTTTACTCCAGAGAAGTTTTCGATCACGTGCTCCACGAAATTTGCATCCCAACCATCTGTGCTGACCTTGTTCTGCAACTCTTGTGCAGTGTAGTACGTACGCCAGAAGCAATAAGGGGCACGTTGAGGGTCAGTTACATAAGCGGGAAAAATAAAATCACCGTCAGGGGCTACAGTTTTTACTTCTGGAGCATTTACCTGTCTGCGTACAGTAGGGACCTCGGCCATTCCTGTTTCACGAAGCTCCTCTAACGCCTTTCTTGCATTCCCCTCAGACACCTGAACAGCGGATTGCATCTGCTGGATTACCATTTCATCGTTCTGACCGCTGGCAATCATCTCAGCAAGCTCTGGACTTGCAGCAGCAATCTTTCTAAGATCTATTTTCTGCTTGAAGGTGCGATCTTCCATCACCCAACCGCAGTACGTGATCATTACGCCACGCTCCAGCATATAGTTCGCTGCTAGCTCCATCTCCTGCTTGAACCTAGGGATGTATCCAGAGGTTGTCATCCACTTCAAGAAGTTCGATACTACCTTAGATCTAGGTATGTCTGTAGCCTCTACTGGAAACGCCTGTATGTTTGCCCTATTTAGAGCAGACATAAATAAAGAAACCAAGCGAGTTACACGCTCATCAATAACATGGCTCTCTAAATCAGAAGCACCTTCCCAAGGAAAAGCATCAGAGCCATGCTTACGCAGATCTCTACTTTTCCCCGGCCACCAATTGCGTCTATCATCGTAAGACGTTCTACAAAGGTCGTAATAGGACTGAAGATCTGTATCTGTAGTTTGATACGCTTGACGAAGAACCTCTATATCTGGCTTTTTGCCTACGTACGTAATTGCCTTAGAGTAATCCTCGTTTTGCATTATTGACTCAAATTTTTGATATAATTTTCTGCTTTTTCCTTAACTCGGTCAATGACTCGATAAGTGTACAGAGAGTGGACCCCCATTTTATCACAGAAATCTTTATTTTGCACCTCTGAGTTCCATTTACCAAAACAAAAGTTTTGCCAAATCTCCCAAGCAATCAACCTATCGAGGTTTTCGTTTAAAAATTTTTTAGAACGAACTAGTTTATCTAGCTCAACCTCTTCTGTATCTGTAAGACGATCCTTGCACATCTTCAATGACTTCTACTGAAACTAACTTCCCTATTAAGTTTTTAGAGTATCTCCTTGGTACTAAGACAGGTATTACTTTATTTATTTCTTTACTGTAAGCGTACATATAGCGTCGGTTTGGTGCTCTTTTTGTCACTACAGCCGTTATATGCCTTGCTACACCTTCAGGAACCTCTATAGCCTGATCTAATACCTGTTGCCCGTCCTCAGAAATCCAAGTATTCTTACCCTTACCAGTAATCATTATTGAACTTAATTTAGATTTCGCAAGATCCTCAAGGTCCTTGAACTCTATGTTGTTTTCTTTAGCAATTGTACTTAATCTTTTTTTCATTAGTATCCTCCTGTTCCCCTTTTTGTTACTCTTAAATCAGAAGCGGTTACATGGACTGGCCCTTCTCCAGAATTCGCCATTCGCAAATAGCGAATAACGTCAAAGAAGTCCTTAAGGGGTTCGTCCATCTTCCCCTTTGAGTTGTAGTTGATGAGGCTATCAATCAGATTTCGACAGCTCTCGTGAATATAGCACCTAGGTCTATTAGCGGTATCAATTTCTTCATTAGGGTTGTAGTTAAACCACTCATCTAATGCAGAAAGTCCAACCTCCTCCATACGCCCATCAGAGGGAACGAACATCATGTCGTACTCCTCGAACGCCATAAATAAGTCTTCGTTGTTCTCGTTCTCTTTAGCAAAAAACCTAGAGTCACCAATACGCTCAAAGACCTCGACTCCGAGCTCATCCTCGATTTCTTCAAATAACTGTACGTATCCCTGTACTCCTAATCCAACCTTCTTTGAAGCGGGACCGTACTTCCACTTAGGGTCTCCGAACTCCGCCCACTCCCCATGAGTCTCCCAGTCAGGCCACTCACGGCAGATGTACACGTTATCGTTAGCGTCTACAGCAGCCCATATAGAGACGTAGTTCTTTGCCCCAGCGGGGTCCACTACTTGGTAAATTGTGTACCTTTGCTTGTTCGACACATCAGGGAACTGCATTCCGTACTTGTTTGGCTCGTTGTCCTTTAGCACGTTCACCTCAGTGTTAAAAAGAGGGAGTAAAGAAGTCATGCTTTTTACCGGAACCCCGTAAGCACGAACTAATATCTCTTCCTCTGGTCTTCCCCTGAGATCCTTAGCAATACGCTCGTACCCGCCAAACGGGTTCTCATCGGAGTGCAAGTACACCACGGACGCATCCCTCGATGGACTGTACTGACGCACTGGAAGCTCCCTTTTTAGTAACTCAGCTTTCCTTGTTTCTAGGGTTTGTACGTTCTTTAGGTAATCGGATATAAACGGAGTATAGCCATCAATTGGAGTAAATCCTATCCCCATAACAGCATCCCTAGTAGCTAGTCGGAATCTAAGAGTGTTAACTAACGCAGAATCGCCTAGGTACTCATCTAACCACGCACCTATGTTTAACCCCTCAGCCTTAGGAAAACCGTACTCAAAGCCCTCTAAGATCGTCTGGTTGTTACTGTACTGTGTGTACGTCTTGAAATCTACACGGGTACGGGTATCAGGGAATATAAAGCTCTTAGCCGTGAACCCGTTCTGCATACTGTAATTTATGTACCCCTCAATGCTCTTAGTCTTCTTCTTGAACTCCTTGGGCATCATCTCCCAAATAGCGGACTGCTGCACCTTAATAGAGGTGTCCTCGTTCTGAGAAAAGCACACAACATGACCGTCATTGCTCTCAGTTACCGCCTTCATGACAATCTTAGCAAAGCCGGTAGTTTTACCCGATCTGTTACCACCTAAAGCTAGACACTCGTTGTGCTGCCGTAGACCCTCCTCAATACGCTCCCAGCCCGGCAAATCAAACCCGTACCTTACCGGATCGTCTTGAGATGCTTGTATCCTGCTTTCGTGAGCAGCATGAAGCTCCTTAAGTAACGGCAAGTCGTTATTGTACAACCATACAATTTCTTTAGCGGAAGGGGATTCTAAAAAAGGGTGGTTAGTAAAATTCACCTTAACTTAATTATACAACATCTAAGTCTGACTCTAAAAACCACATATGACCATGTTTTTGTGTCATCGGTCTACCTAGATAGCTCTCAACGTCTACGTACACGCTGTCAGGGGCCTCCGAGACATCAACCACTACCATGGGGTCACTTTGCATCTTTTTAATCTCCTGTGGCTCATAAGGGTAGTTTATCCTAGCCCTTTCTGGCTTTCCATCAAAACCTATTCCTGTTGTCTTCAGTACGACTTTATCTCCTTTTGTGATATTCATTACTACAAGTTACTCTATAATCTTACGTATACCGTGACGAATTGGTGGAGCCCTAAAAGGAGAACTGTCAATGGTGGAGGAAGTGGGATTCGCACCCACGTCTTCAGAAGTACCCTCCTGAATCGAATCTATGTTTCCCCCTCTAAATCTACTTTCGTACTCCTTGATGTCAGTGTAAAATGGTTCCTTCGGTCTAAATATCCTATTGTACCCCTCGTAGAACTTGTCCCAGTCAGTCACCCTGTTTCTATCTCCTTTACCGTTCATTTCGCTAGTTCCTATCTACATTAAAGTCTTCTTCATCTTCCCCTAGGTCCTCAATCTGCATATTAGCAGCTACAAGCATCGCTATTTCTTCTCTAGAGCTTTCTGGGTCTAGTTCTTTTATAATCCTAAACAAGTGATCAATTACCCTGTCCTTGTCCAGTGGTTCATCTTCTTCTTCCTCAAAGTTCCCAAAACTATGTATTATCAACATCTATAACCTCCGCTTGCTTTATCTTGTTTTTAGCCTTCTCCATTAAGGTCTTGTAGTCCTCATCGGTGTAAACCTTTTCTTCCCTAGATATGCTGGTAGCTTCTCCCCTTGCTAGCATCGCCTCCCTAGAAGAGTTAGACTTTGCTATACTAATATCTTTTATGTCCTTAAAAGTAGGCTTAAGCTCACCGGATTGCATACGAGATCGTACGTCGTTTATTATCTCCTCCTCTAGTGAGGTTATATTCAAGTAAGAGTAAGCTGCAAGCTGACCGCCAAGATCACGCCATTTGCCCATGTAGTCAGCGTAAGATACTAATACACGCTGTACTGTCTCATGTTTAAAACCGTACTTGGAAACCATGTTGTTAATACTTTTACCTTGAGCAGAAAGAAACAGTATAGTGGCTACCTTTTCAGGGTTGTAACGCTCTAGGCACTTTAGCTTTTTAACCTCATGCTCTTCAGCGTACTCCCGAACTGCGGAACTAATGTCTTCAAATAGTTCTTGTTTTACAACATTAGGGTCAGGGGAACTCATAATAGTACGTCATAAATCATATATAAGCCTATGAGTCAAGTATTTTTTTAGAAGGCAGTACATAAATTGCAATTTAAATTAAAAAAAAAGCCCTGACCCCCGCCCCCCTCGTCGCCAAATAGTCGATACAAGCCGAAATAGTTGAAATCTGAATACGATCTAGGACGACCTAGGACGTAGTTGTCCTAGGACTACTAGGACGGGACTAGGACAAATCCCCAAAGTATGGATACAATCAGAAAATGCGTACTAGGACGCGAATTCTGTCTGTAGTTGGAAAGCTTAGACGGTCCTAGTACGGGTCAAAAACTGCCATTTGTATTCAGACTTGGATACAAAACGAGTCAAAAGGACCTGTTTTTACAAGTTTTTTAAGAATTATTTACATATCGAGGCGTTTTTTCCCATTGCCTAGACCTATATATCCCAACACGTATCCATAAATGCTCTACGTGCATTGACTGTCAACGACTTACGCACCCATTGACAAACCTTCCTCGCGTAAGGTATTATATGCGCTGATTTCGGACCATTCTGGTTCGGCATCGAAAACAAGTAAACATATCCAAATAATAATGACAAAGTTAGAAGAAATCAAATCCACAATAGCAACCAGTACCCAAGGACGTAGTTTCGTTTCAACTACGGACTACCTAAGGTCCGCTATAGTACCAGCAATGGTTCACCTAGGATCGTTGCCATCAGACGCAACGAGTCAAATACGCGGACAAGGTTGCCTTGTCGCTTTGGACACGATACAGCGCATTTCATCAGTCGATGAAAGGGAACAGTGTGAGTCCTTGATCGCTGAATACAGGCAAGGCAAGCAACCTAACGCTGTCAATCCTGTCTCATCGGTAGCTGATCAAATAACTCAGCAAATCGGGAACATTGTTCAAAACGCAATGGCTAACAACTCGCCGTCTGTATCTACGGCTCAAATACAAGACGAGATACAAGATGCTCTGACTCCCGTTCGGGATCAGGTCCAAGACCTAGAGAAGGACTATAACGCCTTTAAGGACTCTCTGACAGGATCACCTAGCAAGATAGCACGTGCAAAGGTTGCAACTGCCTCAAGTGATAACGTGATCCTGAAAAGAGTTCTACCGTTCTACCCTGACCAAGGAGCTTGTCTCAAGACTTTGGTTACAAGTCCGCCTAGCTACGGTAAGAGCTATTCGATCCGTGAGCTTGGCAAAGCTTATGATCTTTACCTTGAGCATGGTTGCTCCGATAGTATCGACGAAGAAACTACGCTTGTCGGTTCTACCGTTCCAGATGGCAACGGAGGTTTTGCAGTTGTCGATGGTGTATTGACGCAAGCAGTACGGGCAGCGAGTGAAGGTAAAAGGGTTTTGCTCTTTCTCGATGAAGTTCTAAGATGGCCGATTGTATCTCAAGAATTCTTGCTGTCTTTTCTTGAACCCAACAAGTCGTCAGGAGATCCTGAATACGTACTGCGCACAAGGCATATGAGTAACGGGGCTTGTGAGGTGATCAGTTGCAAGATTGATAACTTGCATATAATCGCCGCTGGTAACCGTAGTGCTAATTCCATTACAGAGGCGTTCTGGTCTCGCTGGCACAAAGTGAATATCAAATTCGACTTGGACGAGTTCGCTACTATCTGTAAGCAAATTGCGGATACTTACGGAGTCACGATTTATGAAAGGATATTCGCTGATGCCGCTAAGTTGTCGCGTGATCGTTACAATGAAATGCGAGTAAAGGCACCGATCGACTGCCGGAATTTAATCAATGCGATTGAATGGTCGGGATCAGACGACTGGTCTGACATCAGAAAATGGATACAAGACAACTTGGAAGATCAGCTTGTGGAAAGCGATGCTAGGACAGGTGATCCGTTGCAAGACAGCTTGGAGGCAATCGAAGAAATCAAACTAGCATTAGCGTAATTAGAAAGTAAATACAGATGAAAAAAAGTAACGAAATTGAAAAACTAGCAATCGTGAATCCTTATCCTAAGGGTTACGAAAAATGGAAAGCTAAGAAAAAGAAAACCGAGTCAAAGAAAAACAAGTAATTAGAAAGTAAATACAATGATACCACAAAGTAAAATCATAAAGGCGATCCGCTCCGAATGGCGGAACAAAACAAAGAAGCAAAAGATCGGCAAGCTCCGAGAGTTGCGTTCAGATTCTGGATACATGGTCCGTACTGAGGTTCTGAAGAACTTCGATACGGCTTGCTGGTCCTTCGATGGAGTTCATCAAATATCAGTTGGACAAGAATCAGATGGTATGGTAAATCCTGATACGGCAAAGAAACAAAACAAACTTCACGGTTTTCTGAAGAGTTTGATTTGGCACGAATGCGCACACGGTAGATACACGCAACATGATCTTCTTGACATTCCTGTAATTGGAAAAAGACTACAAGATGAAGGTTGTCCGTTCTACGTGTTCAACGTCACTGAAGATTGTTACATCGAAGCAATGGAGCAAACTAGGACAGGCGAGCGATTCGGTTGGAAGAAGTATCACCGTACCCTTCCAATGGATACAAAGGACCCTTGTCAGTATCTGATGATCCTTAAATTCAATGAAGCTAAGACTTGGAAAAATTGGCGCCAGCAAGCTCCCAAATGGAAAGGGGTCGAAGAAGTTACCTTCCGTAACCAGAAAAAGGATACGACTAAGGTTCTCAAATGGTTCTATGACTTCTTCACCATCTCAACGATGGACCTAGAGACTAGGTTGAAGCTAACCTTGGAGTTCTACGAAGTATTCAAGGATCAGATACAAAAGGATCACACTGGCATTGGTGATGTTGGTTGGTACTCCGACAAGATCGGCGGCATGAAAGATCCTAATGCTCCCACACGTCACAACTTGAACAACACACCGAAGGGTTCGTATTCAAAACCTAATGACATGGATTGGGATATGTGGCCGCACAAGGGTTACGATTACAGCGATCACTCAAAAAGAGATCGTATTTGCAATTCCATGACAAGTATTGCTGCAAGCAATCGGATCGCTAGAGCTAAGTCAGCATCGACAGGATCTAGGATTCGTATTCAGTCCGCAATGACAGGTTCTGGCAATCCGTTCCTGAGTACTGTAAAACGTAAAACGAAAAGAAAGCTTTTTGTGATCGTCGATATGTCAGGTTCAATGGCAGTTCCATTGACTCAACTCGGAGGAATCGAGTTCGTATCCGCTTTACGGTTACTGGACGAGAAAGGCGTTGCTGATGTTCAGATCGTTTTCACCTCCGAAGACATGATCGGTGACATGAGTAACGTATCCAGCAATGAAATACTAACCTCAAGGCCATCACCTAACAGAGAGGCGATGCAATCTTGCTTAGTTCGTTATCGGTCTTGTATGGAGGATGCGGATACAGCGATAGTGTTCACTGATGCTGCTATAACAGACACAAACACTGACTTCGAAAAGTTCAGAGGCAAAGTCGATTTGATTGGATGCTGTCTTAGAGATTCAGACAAGGCGAAAGATTACGCGAAGTCGATGCAGCGATGGTTCAAAACAATCGTTGTCAGTGAAAACCCAATACAACTGGCAAGACTGATCTGCGACAAGCTTATGGCGTAGATCCTCCATAATCTGGATACAGGCCCACAGGCTTCGGCTTGTGGGCTTTTTCGTGCCTGATCACTTCGCCTCCATGTTCTGAATACAAGGCATCAGATGCTCTAGGATTCGCTTTAGTTATTTGCGAACCCTATCTTTCGAATTCAATTGCGATCCCTTACAGGTGATTTGACACGCCCTAGGGCGTACGCCTTCCCTATAGGGCGAGTGAGAATGGGTCCTTAGAGTCGACGAGATGCCCTTTATAGGCGTTTTGGTAAATAGGGCTACCCTATCCCATTTGGACAGCTTCCCGTCAAACCTCCGTGATTTGGTGGCTTCTAACTTGAGACTCGGTCTCAAAAATAGTTCAAATTAAACATTTATTTTACAAGTAATTAGAATCATTCTAAATAAGGTGATTTTGGTCGTTCTGTATCCAAGATATGGGGATTTTACGCTTTTTCGGATCGTTTTTCGTTCAGCCCTTCAATGACTAGGACGTACTAGGACAGTGGATACATGGCCTGTTCTAGGACGTATCCAGATCGTGGATTCACCCGGCACCGGGACAACCGGGACAACCGGGAACGTCCGGGCGCGACGACTACCCGGCGTGGCACCGGGCACAGGCTCCCGGAAATGAATCTTTTATAACAATAGGACAAAAAGCCTAAATAGGAACAAAAGCCTAATAAAACAATAAGCCAAAAAGCCTAAGCCTAAACGTAAAAATCCAGTTTCCAGTTGGTACACTTGGTACACTTGTCCACTTTGTCTTGAAATCAGTGTTTTTTAAGACGCAGGTATTTTGCTTGACAGAATCATAAAACCTTGGTGAGGGGTAGGAATGTCACCATCAAGAGGGATCTGGATCTCATCCCAAGTATTAAGCGATCCAAAAATCAGGCAGCTCGACAAGCTGATCCTCAGCTACGTGCAGGGGTTCGGAGATGAGGGTTGCTTTGCCAGCAACCGAGCCATAGCAGAGTTGTTAGGTGTACAACACCCAAGAAGTGTCCAGAACAGAATCTCTTTCCTTGTTGAGAAGAATTACCTCAGAAAGAAAGGGTCACACTGTTACAGGAAACTCTATCTGGGTGAGTGCATCAAATGATGTACTGTAGTGCATCATATGGTGTACTAGAGTGCATCAAACGGTGCACATATATCTAACCTTATAACTAAGGTATAACTAATTAGATACTAGTACTACTAGTACTACTAGTACCAGTTTGCCTATAACTAGGTCCGTTATGGGCAAAGTGATAGATAGATTAGATGAGAGAACGTAGGGTAAATCTAAGGTAAAAGCTAAGTTCCCCGTCGGGGGACGTAAATCCTCACGGATTTCCTTTAAGTTTTCCCTCTAACCAGTTAAATAAATGTAAAATGAGGTTAAGTTGTTGACAACAGTGCGCAACTCCGCAGGGTGCAGTTCATGGACAAAAACACAAAACAGGCAGTGGGCGCCGAAAAGCCCACAGTTAGTGACCTCCTCAAGCAGACTATGATCTGCTTTAAGCCAGATGACCAACTCGCGTTCGAGGCCGCTCTCTGGTGGGAGGAAATAGAAGCCAAGCAGCGGGCGACGGTGGAGGATATGGAAGAGTACTACCAGAGAAAGGGGGAAATGAAATGGAGCAGCTAACATTTAACGAGCCTCTTGCTCGAAACACTGACCCAATCACCAGTCACGAAGCAGCGGTAGATGCTGCTCGATTTTCTGGGAACAACAGGTCTAAGGTCCTACAATTGCTGTACTCATTCGGGGCTCTGACGGACTATGAGCTATCCGACAAGACAGGGCTACAGCAGAACAGCATAGGCAAACGCCGAGGAGAGTGCAGTCAAGCTGGACTAGTGCAAGCCTTGACCGACCTAGACGGTAATCCTGTTAAAGGCAGGACTCCTAGTGGCAGTAAGGCCATTCGGTGGACCCTCACGTCTAAGGGCGTGGAATTTGTCCAAGGAGGTTTATCATGCTAGACGTAGGATCAGTTATCACGTTCAGGCTACAGCCAGCCGACATCCTTTATGCGGGTCAAGTTATCCGATTAAAGGAGCTTCCTGATTCGGACTACAAGGTCGAAGTTCGGGGTCGGTCAGGCAGGACTCTTGTCCTAGATAGCTTTCACGAAAGTGGGGGCATGATCTGGCCTAATTACACTCACGCGGATATGTACGTAGAGGGGGGCTGGGAAGCTCTCTGCGAGAAGAAGTTAGTTGACACTTACTTTTTTGACGCGAAAAAGGCTAGGA
>WLWH01001682.1_pt1 | contig 13809 bp, 23 predicted proteins | sample 6712741 | NCBI WGS metagenome assembly WLWH01 (sample SAMN12718694, study PRJNA515312) | sponge metagenome | isolation source: marine sponge | host: Mycale hentscheli | place: New Zealand: South Island, Marlborough, Capsize Point | collected 2003-05-01 | reverse complement strand
ACTTCGTTAGCAAAGTCTTTTTCTGACTCAATAACAGGCCACTCATAGCCTTGATCTTCAAGCTCTGACTCAACTTCTTCTAGTTTACGATCATACAAATGCTCGTATATTTCTTCAATAGCATAATCAACAAAGTCAGCTTCTGTGTCATCTAGGTAAATAGGTGATAACTCATCTCTGATAGCATCAGCTAGTGCAACATGAAGATCACTGTCGTAGTAGTATACATCTTCTGATATGCATACATTACCCATGTCTTCAGTAGCAACCCATACTTCGTAACCATCTCTAGTTGATTCTGTATATACATAGTACTGACAGTTATTATTAAATCTATCTGTAAACTCTACGTCATAGTGTTCAAGCACCATTTTTCTTTGCCAGTCTTGATCGGCTTCATTAACATCTAGCCAACCTTGATCAGCCATTGTTTGTTCTATTAATTCGTCTGTTAGTTTTTTACTCATCTGTTTCTATTAATTTAGCAATGTATTGCCATGTTAGTAATTCTCTTTCATTAGATCTTAAACAGGTTTTTAGTAAATCAACTGATAATCTACCATCGCCACCTGCTTTAATATCTCGTTTATAAGTTCTGTTTTCTAACTCTATAAAGCTTATCTTTGCAAAAGCTTTATGTCTAGCTCGTTCTTTTATTTCTTTATTCATAACCTTTATTTGGATCAAAAGCATCGCCAAGAAAATTTAGATTGTTAGGCGTCATTACATCAAAAGCAGTACCATATTTTACATCTGTAAACCAGTATGTGTTTTTAAGTTCATCTTTAATACTAGCCATCTTGTAAGAATACTTTTTGTTCTCTTGTTTAATGGTTTTTTTGTACTCAGGCTTTAGCCTTTGCCATAAATTTAGTCGTTTTTGCATAATTATTTTATATTATTATCCATTAGTATTTGTATTTTGTTTGTAACTACTGAAGATCAGCTAGTTTATATTCGCCTGATTCTATTTTAGCTCTAGTATCTGCAATACCTTCACCTAAAAACTGGTTGCGGTATTTACTTGTAGTACGTGAGTAATCCCAATAGTAACTATCTAGTATAATTTTACGGTTATTATCTCTAAAAGCAATAACGCTGTCATAGCTTTGGAAATAAGTACCTTCATCAGTGTATATAACGAATTGATTAGCTACAGGTCTGCCTGAGCTATTACTTGTCATTTGTCTAACTTTAGCTGTCATATTCTCCTAGTATTTGCTCGATGTCATATTCGAGGTTAGTAATTTCTCTTGCGAGATCTAAAAAGTTTGAAAGAGCATTAACTTCATAGTTGCTAAGCTCATCTGTTTCTCGATCTTCGATTGCATTTATACAATCTTGCATGTCTGTGACGGTGTTTTCAAACCGGCAGTAACTCATATTTGGCATTTGTTCTTGTTTTAAAATTAGTTGCGCTGGCCGGATTCGAACCGACGACCTCAAGGTTATGAGCCTTGCGAGCTGGCCACTGCTCTACAGCGCGATGTAATATTATAAGAGAGATGTGTCCACGAAGCACTTCGATTACGGATTACCCGCGTTTTGTGTTGGACAAGCCATGAACTGCATATCTGCCATCTCTCTATTAGTGGACGTGGCAGGAATCGAACCTGCGTTTAGGTAATGCACAAAGCAGAACCCCTAACCATTTTCACGCCCATATGCTACAAGCTAGGGTAATAACTATTGAGTGTTTTTAGTACGTGTGACTCATCAAAGCCTGTACTTGCATTCTCACTCGCATTACTACTCGATACTAACTTGTAGCTATTTGTAACTAGTGAGGATTCGAACCTCATACCCGTCGGTAGCCCGAGTCGCGAAGCCTGTCTTGCGTCTCTAACCTGACCTAGTTTCCTGCTAGCTATTTACTTATGTAATTTAGGCACCGCTTTCGCGGAGTAGATTTTTATGGCCATTCACCAACCTAAATCCTAATTAAGCTACTCGTCTAGCTATTTACGCCGCCAAGCTCTGTGCACGGATGCACTTACTTCTTGACTGACGATTTGTATTGTATTACCTGTTTTGTGCTCGATAATAGGTACATATGAGTACGTTTGAGTTGTTGAACATTCGACGCATGTCTTGTAACCCATATCAAGGCGAAGTTGTGGTATTTTTACACCAGGTTTACATTTGCAATACATATATTTGTTTATTATATTATCCAACAGCGTTTGTATTTTGTTTGTAAAGGTATTCGATTGCTCGATTCATTACATGACTGTGTATAGCATTGAACTCGTCGCCATCAAAAGGCTGATCTGATATCTGCCACTCAACAGTGTCGTATAATAATTCTTTCATGTGATCTGCTACACCTTGTGCAATCAAATCTAGTTCTTTCATTTTACTCATATTATTTAAATTTAGCTGCGACTTCACGTATTTCATCTTTGTCTTCTTGATCTAACCCAGGTGTTTGCTGAGCGTACATGCGTAGTACATAGTGTACAAAAATGCAGTCGTTTTCTGTTAGTTTAATTGTTTGCATAGTTTTTAAGGTAATAGTTTAACATAAAGTTTAATCTTGTTATTGGCGACAGTATAAGCGCACGAGCTTTAGTCATACCTTTTGATATATAAATCTCACCATCTTGTTTTTGCCATACGCATCTATAATTTTGCTCGTATGTAGGATTTAGTTGATACGCTCTGTCTGCACCGTTTTGCTTACGCACATAGCCTGATTTGAAACAAGCAATTCGTAGTCGAGGCAAGTCTTTTACATTACACAAAGGATTACTTTTCCTAGTGTAAAACTTTAGTCTTTGTCTGCTAAACGAAGGCACAGGAAACTCAAACTCACGAGTTTCATTTTTAGCTTGCCGCTGTGTTGTTACTTCTCTGATTCCGTAGTCGATAAGCAAACGCTTTACGTACTGCTGCTCGAGTAGTAGTTGTTCTTGCTGCCACCTGGTTAAGTGTTTCAGCCCTTCTTGCCATTTATTCATAGTGTTTTAATTAATTTAAGTTGTTCTACTGTAAATTTCTTTGTATTATCTCGCCACATACGGTTGTGAGTGAACTTTCTAGCCTTTGAAAAGGTAGTCTTTTGTCTTACAGTCATTTTATTATACTCCGACTGAGTAAGTCCACTGCACAAACCATCGTGGGCGTGCTTGCGCCTATGCTCGCTTGCACGTAATTTCTTTTGCTGCTCTGCATAGATTAGCAGCTCTTTCATATTAGTTACTACCATGGTAGCTCGGTTTTAGGTACGTAGGTAAGACCTTTGTAGTTGAACCATTCGCTGACACCATCTTTGTCTTGATCTTCATTGTAGATAAAAGCAAATTTAGGTGGTAGCTCGCCAACATGGTAGCCTTTGTAGGTTTTAGTGCCGAGGCGAATGTGATTATTTGGTAAGAATTTTATTTGTTGCATAGTTTTTTTTATTATATTATCCAATAGTAATTGTATTTTGTTTGTAATTAGTCTAAGTCATTAGAGTCAATAAAGTAATAAATCACTTCACTGTTATGTTTAAAGGTTATATTATAACCTAATACTTCACCTTGTTCTGTGTACCACACCTCATAGATTTTACCTATTTTATTATCTTGTAGTACATTATACATAAATATTAAGTACACTGCAGTTAGAAACACTGCTGCTCCTGCTAGTATTTTTTTCTTTTTCATATTCTTTTGAATGTTATTTTATTAGATTTAAAAGCTAGTTGGTATTCTTTAACTAGTTTTATTGCTTCAATTCTATTGTCTGCTGTATCCACCACCTCAAAGTCTGGGTATTGTCCACCACTACTATTCCATATTATATTATATCTCATTTGAATTTTTTACTATATTATCATTGATTACTTGTAAGACTTCATCGCGTGTGATCTCGCCTTGTATTTGTTTTATTATAAGAGAAGTCATATCGATCTCTTTACCGTTAGTTATTTGTATAAATTGCATAGTTAATCTCCTTTATAAGTTAATGTTTTATAGAAGTCTGCTGCTGCTTTAGTAGACAGATCTCGCTTGATCTTGTATACTTCGCGGTTATCTATGTACTCATCGATTTGAGCGATCATATCTTGTTCTAGTTCTGTAGAGAAAGACATAATGTGATAAGGGTGAAAGTTAAAGTACTTGCATGTAAAGGCAGAACATTTAGTGCCTTCATATGTCCACTCACGATACTCGTATGGTATATTTCTGTGTTGCATAGTTATATTATTTTAATAGAAATCATAGTATATGTCTAACACTTCAGACTTTTGCTTATCAGTGAGTTCAAGATAATGTTTTTTGAAGATTCTGAGTGATATTTTTAAGAGTGTGTATGAAAATGTAGACATAGTATTATTATTTTATTAGTTAGTATTTTATTATATTATCCAAAGGATATTGTATTTTGTTTGTAGTTCCATTATAGAAAGTCACTGAATCTTCCAACTTTAATTGGTAATGAGTTGATTTTAAGTACAATGGTGTGTATGAAAGTTCTCATATAAGTATTATTTATAAGTGTATAATTGTTTATTAGTTTAATTTATAGTAAAGGTATTGCGGTGAAAGTGACAGTATGTCATGACAAGTAGTAATTATAATACTACTTTGTCACGAACTATTACTGGTACAGAAGTACTTGATGTATAAGATTTATACTTTTCGAAGCAATTCATAGAAGATAATTTATCTTTCATGATTTCATATACTTTATCATGATTGTAAGTGAATGACTTACCATTTTTGAAAGTTACTTCAATGATTTGATTTTTTCCGATTAGCGATTTGCGAATGACAAATCTTTTTGATTTTAAATTTTGCATAGTATTTATTATTATATTAGTATTTATTAGTTTATTATATTATCCAATTAAGAATGTATTTTGTTTGTAATTATTTTATTATTATTAAAACTATTTGTTTGATACTTACATTATTATTATCTTAATGTTAACTTGTTTTGTTTGTAAAAAAATATTAAAATAATTTCAATCAAAAATTCGAATATATAACAAAAAAAACTATAAAAAACAGCCGGGGCTGGATAAAATCAATCAATTTTACAAATCTGTAGGCAAAAAACCAGGGAAGTACAGTACAACCTCTCAATATAAGCTATGGGGCCTAGTTTTATATAGTGACATTAGCCTTATAAGGTATATAAGTAAGGGGCTTATGTCCTACTTTGTAACTTTCTCGCTTTATATGTAAGTATATAGAGATATATGAGCACACTACAGTTTATGGGTCGTGGCGAGCTTGTTCCAAGATTGATAGCTCAGGTTGGAAACGAAGCATTTGCCAAGAACTTACTTAAAAAACGCGGGCATATGAACCCAGATGGCACACTTACTGCAGAAGGTGAAAGAAGAAACCAGATGACAGCTGAAGAACGTGCATTTGACAGGGCTGGTGAAAGCGTGCACACTCACGATTATAATCCAGAAACAAACAGACTACAAAAAATTTAAACACACATGGCAATAATTTATTCCTATCCACAGATAACGCCAAAAGCAGATGATCTACTTATTATATCGGACGTTTCAGATGGTCAAAAGCCTACAAAGACAGCGAGTATAGCAGATGTACTTAGTTTAGCCTCAGGCGGAGGCGGTGGTTTATCAGGATCAGGAGCAGCTGGTCAAGTTACTTTCTGGACCTCAGCAACTGGACTATCTGGTTCAAACAACTTTTTCTTTGACTCAAGCACATCGAGAGTTGGTTTAGGCACAACAGCGCCATTAACACCAATTCACATACAAGACGGTGGGTTTCCACAAATAACAGTAGATCAAACTGACGGTATAACAGGCTCTGCTATTAGATTTACTCAAGATATAACATCTACCACTAATAGACCACAGTTATGGAACGTAGGTTTAAGCCCTAACCCAACTGATGGTGTTTTTAAAATATCAGCCGCAGGCTTTAATGGAGACTTCGATGCAGTAACTATAAGGCCTAATAGCGCAGGTGTTGCTGCTATGCTATTATCAAGCACTGTTGCTATTGATGATACTGTATATAGCCAGTCAAACGCTAGTGCTGAAGCTTCAGCTGCGTTAGAAGTTAGATCTATAGATAGAGGTTTACTACCTCCAAGAATGACATCTAGTCAAAGAATTGGTATATCAAGTCCAGCAGCAGGTCTTATTGTATATGACTCAGATGTAAACGCCACTTATGTATACGATGGCAGTAACTGGGTGGAATTAGGTGCTGGTGGTGGAAGCGGATCTAATGTATATGTTTCTTCCATATTGCCAGACACAATACAAATACCTAATACTATTGGCGGTTTTGAACAAGGAACTACAGTTAGTCAATTAAACAATGCTAACAGAACCTTCAGCGAAATGTTTGATGTTCTTTTATTCCCAACAATAGAACCAACCTTTACAGATCCATTTGCTACTTTAACAACTACATCATTTAATAATGGGGCTTTGTTTATTATAGGTAGTTCTCAAACTTTCACCCTAACAACCGGTGCTAACCTAGGATTTTTGTCTAATGCAGATGGAAATCCTTTTCCTGGTTACACTGCGCCAGCGGGTCCTTATGCCGGTCAGCTTCTTGATGCGTTTATAACTGGAGCTACTACACCTGTTTTGCAAATAACTGGACTTCCATCTCAACCTACTATTACAAATCCTGTCGTATCAAATTATACAGTTATTCAAGGTCCAAATGAGTGGATTTTAAACTTGCAGTTTGACGCAGGCCCAATCCCTCTTTTATTTCCAAGCGGTGCGCAAGATCTTTCAGACAGGTATTTAGGAGGAAGCGCTAGCAAATCTATAAGCATTGAAGGTGTTTTCCCTTACTTTCTAGGATTATCTTCTGGAGCTAACGACTATGACGCAGGGACATTAGCGTCTTATAGCGACGGAACTAGCATAAACAATGGTATTCAATGTAATCAAAATTACAATGAAACAGCTACTATCCGTCATAGAATTGAGCTTCCAACAGCTATGGTAAACGGAAGAACAATACAGGTTTGGGAGTTTAGAGAAGATACAGAAGAATATCAACTTCCAAATACTTTTACATGGACTGAAACTACTGTGACTAGAAATATTGATGCTGGTGGTGGTGTTACTGTACCAGGCGTATCCTATAAAAGATTAACAAAGAACGGTCAAATCACAGGACCAGTAAACTACAGAGTAGTTTTCGTATAATAAAAATATAAAAAATGGCACAAAGACAATTAGGTAATTTTAATTTCTCAGCAAATTATGAAGTAAAAAAACAAGCTCCTTTAGATGCAAGATTAACAACGCCAGAGCATGTTCAATTATCTTCGCTGCCTTTTGCATACGAAGGTATGATAGTTGCTGTAACTGGTGATACTACACCTTCTTTAAACGGTGCGTACCTTAAAACAGGTCCAGGTGTTTCTGAATGGACTAAGTTTGGAGTTGGAGATGTGCCGAACTTCACACAAGGCGATTATATAATAATAGACACCACAACAACACCAGGCGAGTCTATTATAAAAGCAGATGCTACAGACTCTTGGACTGATGCTACTACAGATAAAGACAAACTAGTTGCTAGAGATAGTAGTGGCTTTGCTTACGCTGAAACAGCTACATCTGCTCCAAATAATAACGACAACACTTTAGCCACTACAGCTTTTGTACAAAGCGTTTTATCAAGTGCAACTACTTTAGTTGGAGGTTTTAACGCAAACAGTGGAGCTTTAGACTCTCCATTAACAACTAATCTATATACAAACACATCGGTAACAGCTGGGGATTACTACGTTGTAACAGCTGCTGGTGATTTCTTTAATGATCCTTCTGTTCCTCTTACACCAGGTGATTCTGTTATAGTTCAAACAACAGCAAACCCCGCGGTTCAAGGTAACTTCTTAGTTGTAGAAGTATCCACTGGTTTAGCTGATTTAACAACACCTGGAATTGGTAATATAGATAATAACGGAACTGGTATTGGAGTATCATATTCAAATGGAACTGCCACTGTAGATAATACAGATCAAGGTTCTGATCAATTTATATTTAAAACTATAACAGTACCTACAGAGACAAGTATATTAGCAACTAGCAATACATCTACTTTAAATATAGAAGGAGCTGGTAATATAACCCTAACTACTAGCGGGAATACCTTAACAATAGACGGTAGCGGTGCTGCAAACGGTGTAACTACATCAGCTGATGGAACCAACAATGTTCTACCAATTTTCACAGGAACTCAAACAATAGGTGATTCAACTATAATATTTGACGGGCAAAACCCTGGTGAATACTCTACAACAGCAGATTTTAGCGCTGCGAGTTTGACAGCGTCTGACAACGCGACAATAGGTACAACGTCATCTGATTCACTTTTAGTATATTCCACAAGTAGTTTTGAATCTGAAGCTATTTTTGGAGATAATATTATTTTTGGAGATCAAAACGGGATTAATGCCGCTTTAAATTATACCGCATCTGAAGGTCTTAATTTATATGCAGATCTTAATAACGCTCCTCCTAGTTTATCTAATTTAAAATTATCATTAACAAACGCTGGAGGTCGTTTTTATAACTGCGACTTACAAGTAGATGGTGCTTTTTTAGATAGTAACGCTAGCCCGGGAGTAGCTCAATATGTTTTATCAGCTACTGGAGATGATGGTAGTGGAAATGCTACAGGTACAGCATGGACTCAACCTGTTACCCCAGTAAGTGGAACTGGTCAAGCAACTAGAGTAGCTTTTTGGGATACTACATCTTCACTAACTAGCAGTGCTGATTTATATTGGGATAATAACAGCGGTAACTTAGGTATTGGAACTTCGACACCTTTAAGTGAATTAGACGTTACTAGTTCTGGTAATTCAGAAATAAGAATAACAACAACAAACGGAACATCACAAAGTATACTTAACTTCGATGGACCTGGCGTAGGAGATGGAGCGATAAAATATTTTCACGCTGTTCAAGCTATGGTATTGCAGGCTAATGCTGCAAATAGAATTTTAATACAATCAGGCCTCACGACTATTTTTAATAATTTAAAAGTAGAAGGCACTTCAAGTTTTAATGATGATATAACTGTAAGCGAAAAGTTATTTGATGGTGCTGGTGCTATGGGTACTGCTGGTCAAATTCTTTCTTCTGATGGGGGTCAATTAGAATGGATTAATCCTCCTTCTGGTAGCATAGGTGGTAGTGGTATTTTAGATAAAATAGCTAAGTTTACACCAGACGGCAATAGTATAGGTATTTCAAATATCACAGACAACGGTGTTGTTGTAAGCATAGCATCTAATGTGGCTATAAATGATAAAGCAACTTCTGCTTCAACAAGTGCAGGCGATAGCAATACAACTCTTACAACAAAAGATTACGTTGATGGTTTGGCTTCAGGCGGTTTAACTTTCAAAGGTACATTTGATGCTAACACCGGTGAAATTCTTTCTGGATCAAGTTCTGGATTATTTTTATATAACTGCCCAAGCGGAGCAGGTACTAGAATAGCTGTTGAGGTAGGAGACTATTATGCGGTAGCTACAGCGGGGTCTTTTTATTGTAATGGAACTTCTTTATCTGTAGGTGATTCTGTAATTGGAGTAACAGCAGCTTTAGCTAATGCATCCACAGAATCAAACTGGTCTATCGTGCAATCAGAACAAGGTGTCACTGCTTTAACATCATCAACATCTACAATTGATTCTACAGGAAATGCTATAACAGCTAATTCAAATGCTACAGGTTCTGTTACTATAGAATCTTTCCCATATAATGGAGCGGCTAACGTAGGTCATGTACCAACAGGTGGTGACAATACTACATTTTTAAGAGGTGATGGTACTTGGGTTGATCCAAACTCTGGAGCTGTAAAAGATATAAATACAGACGGAGGTTTAGATGATTCAATTAACGGCTTAACTCAAAATATATTCCTTAAAAATAACACTAATTTTACAGATGGCCAAGTATTAAAATGGGATAACGCAAATTCTCAATTAGAAAACAGTACTATATCTCAAAACGCTTCTGGTAACATTATTGTTTCTGGAAGCATACAAGCTAAGGGAGGTAAGTTTACAGACGATGTAACACTTGAAGATAATCTAGGTGATCCGGCTGTTCCAGCTAATGATTCAAGCGCTGTAAATAAAAAATATGTAACTACTACCACTGCTGATTTAGTATCAGGAACCACAGCTGGAGGTACAAACACAGCTGTAACAGAAATAAGAACACTTACTCAAGCAGAGTATGATGCTTTAACGCCTAGCGCGGCCGTGATGTACATCATAATAGGATAATATGGCAGATTTAAAATTTGGTAGCGTAACCCCAGCTCTTGGAAAAATAAAAGTAGGTGGAGATGATGTATCTAAAATATACCAAGGAAGCGATCAAGTTTGGCCTTCAGACCCTGGATCTTATTTAGTACAAGTTTGCGGGCAAACAACTACAACAAGAATAACAGCTAAAAAATATTGGGATACTAGTGTTGTTCCTGCTGTTTTAATAGATATTCCTAGTATAATAGCTGATAATACAGTTTTAAAAATATCTAATAGCGATGCTATTAAAGAAACTTTTTGTGTAAAGATTTTAAGTTACGATGCTTCTATTGAAGCCATAAATAATTGGTATTTTGTATCAACACCTACTTATTCTAGTTGTACGGAGTGTTCACCTACACCTATAGGTCCTTCTCCTGGTCCTCAGCCTTCTAATACTTTTCAAGTTCAAATGTGCGCTACAGGTGAGGAATATTTTGTAGATTCAAGTTTAGGTTATATTGGAACAATACCTGTTAATGTAAGTAGTTATCAACTACAAGTAGATGACGTGCTTTTGGTTAAAACTAATCAATTTGATACAAATCCTAAATGCGCTAGAATTATATCTACTAGCGTATCAGGAAATGCACAAAAATACTTTGATTTCATAAATCCGGCAGGTCCTGGTTGCCCAGGTGATCAAGGCGCAACTTGTATAGATTAATAACATTATAAAAATAAAAAATGGCAATAATTTATAGTTACCCAGAAAAATCAAACCCTGTAGGAGAAGATGTTTTAATAATTACAGATTCTGAAGAAACTGGTAAGAATAAAAATCGGACAAAAAGTTTAACAATAGATAATTTAGCATCTTATGTTGCGTCTTCAACTGATGTTATAACAGGTGGCGGTACTTTAAATACTATACCTATTTTTACTGGTTCTACAACTATTGGTGATTCATTTATGACATATAATCCCACAAGCCAGTTTTTTACAATTTCTAAAAGATTGTCAATAAGTGGGGATTTAAGTGTTTTTGGCCGTGGAGCGTTTGGTGGACCCTATCTTAGAGCTAGTTGTCCATTAGAAGTTTTAAGTGTATTACAAGACAATAGTGGTTTCCCTGGAACAGCAGGGCAAGTTTTAAGTTCAACTGGAAGTGGAGTTGAGTGGGACGACGCTACAGACGTAGTATCTAGTGCTGTAGCCAAACTAATACCTTACTTTCAAACAGCTACTCCAGGTGGAAGTGATAATTATACAGAATCAAACAATATAGTTGACTTTGATTGGGTAGGTGGTAGTGGTACTTATGAGTACATACTACCAAGCGCAACGGCTATTCCGTATAGAAAAATAAGATTTGTTAACAACAGTACTATTTCAGCTAATACAAAAGTTCATATAACAGCGCCTGGCACTGAGACTATAGACGGTGTAGCTTTTTATGAAATCAACAAAGCGTATAACGGCTGCGCAGTTTGGTCCGACGGAGTTCAATGGATAGTAATACAAGCAAAAGCATAGTAATAAGTAAAAATCACTAAAACCAAGTGAGTATATAAAGTATACCTGGCACGGGATAGTGCAAACCAAATAATAACATAAAAACCAAAACCAATGACGTTTTATTACGAGACTAATTCGTGGACTAGTCAACCACAACCAGATGAAAACCGAATTAAACTATGGAATCATATAGCAGACAAAGCAAACTGGCGAATAGTTCAATTACCAAACGGTTATTACCAAACAGAATACCAAGATCTTCGCAATGAAGAAACCTGGAAGGATGTTACGCGGCGAGAAACACTAGAAGCTGCTGAAACTTCGATTGATAAAACAATAGAACACTACGAAAAGAAGGTTGAATTTTTAAACGGACCAAAAGTAGTAAAAACTTTTAAATAAAAAAAATGGGATACATAAGAATACCAACAACGACAAAAGGACCGATTATAGTAAACGCCGATAGAATACTAAACGTGGGTATTGATGCTGGAGGAAACTATATTGATTTAGTTCTAGATTTTACCGGTGACGGTAATAGAATAGAATTAAGATTTTTTAATGCAAGTTCTTCTTTAAATCAATCTACACTAGTTCAATACAATAATGCTGTTATAGCTGCTCAAAACTCTGCGGTTGTAGATATTACACCTTTTACTGGTCAAGAAATAAATAACTTTGCCTATAATCCAGCTCCATAAGCTTTAACAATATAAGCTAAATTAAATTAAATTAAATCAAATTAAATCATGGCAGATGCTATAGTAAAAAATCTTAACTTCGGCGAGGACGCTAGAGTTAATGTATTTAAAGGAATTGAAAAACTAACGCAAGCTGTTAGTTCCACACTTGGAGCTAGCGGCAAGTGCGTTATGTTAGAGGATCATACTGGAAGACCAATCATAACTAAAGATGGTGTAACAGTTGCTGATTCTATAATCTTGCGAGATCCAGTAGAAAACATGGGTGCAACGCTTTTAAAAGAAGCAGCCCGCAAAACAGTACAAGAAGCCGGCGACGGAACTACTACAGCCACAGTGCTTGCTCACGCAATACTAAAAGAAGCTTACGAGGTAGCTGATAAAACAAACTCAAGAGAGTTAAAAGACGGTATTAATTCAGCCGTTGAAAAAGTAGTTAATTATTTAAAACTACTTACTGTAGATGTTAAAGGTGATATGATAGATCAAATAGCTACTATATCTACAAACAATGATCCTGTACTTGGTAAAATTATCGCAGATGCTTTTAGATCTGTAGATAACACAGGCGTAGTTATGATGGAAACAGCCTCTGATGGTAAAACCCATGTAGAAGTTGTTGATGGTGTTCAATACGATAAAGGTCTTAAGAACTCACACTTTGTAACTAACCAAGCAACTAAAACTGCTGAACTAGAAAATCCACTAGTACTTTTACTAGAATCACCAGTTGATACAATACGACAGATTCAATCTGTGCTAGAGTACGTAATAAAAAACAACAAACCTTTGCTTATTATAGGCGATTTAGAACAAGGTGTTTTATCCGCTCTAGCTATGAATAAAATGAAAGGTAATATTAAAGTAAATGTTATTGATGCTCCAACGTTTGGAATAAACAAACAACAGATGCTTCAAGATCTTTCACTGCTTACTGGTGCTACTATTATAAATGAAGACTTAGGTGATGATATGGAAATGATACAACCTGAGCATCTAGGTAACTGTGTTAAAAGTGTTACATCACACGAAAACACTATACTTCAAGTAGAAGAATCACCACAACAGGTCACAGAGGTTATAGATGAAATTAAATCTAAGCTTTTAAAAGAAAAAAATCCTAATAAGCTTATTAAGCTTGAAAAAAGATTAGCCATGCTGTCTGCTAAAATAGCAATAGTCAAAGTAGGTGCTAATTCAGAAATAGAATTAAAAGAAAAAACAGATAGGGTGGAAGACGCTATCTGTGCTACTAAAGCTGCTATCAAAGAAGGGATTGTTCCTGGTGGTGGTATTGCTCTATTAAACGCTGCAACGAATATAACAGCTAAGTCAATGGGTGAAACAGTTTTGTTAGATGCTATTA
>WLWH01001680.1_pt1 | contig 13822 bp, 28 predicted proteins | sample 6712741 | NCBI WGS metagenome assembly WLWH01 (sample SAMN12718694, study PRJNA515312) | sponge metagenome | isolation source: marine sponge | host: Mycale hentscheli | place: New Zealand: South Island, Marlborough, Capsize Point | collected 2003-05-01 | reverse complement strand
GTGATGGAAAACTACACTGACTTCAAACCAGAAGACCCACTTCACATTACATCATTCCATTCAGACTCTATTAAGCATATTGCTGGTATTATCCAAGGTCAGTTCAACTTAATTGGTAGGTACGATGTAAGAATCAAACCTGGTGTTGCAAAAGATACTGTTCAACTTGATAAGAGGAATGAAGCTGACAACTACATATTAGGTTGGTGGATACCAAAGACAGGAATTGACGTAGGTATTTCAAAAGTGTTCAATGAAATGAAGAAAGATTATGAATGATGTTCAAATTATCCAACAGTCAACTGCATCTGACCTTGGACAAAATGCAGTTAGACTCAATGAACTAATATCCACAAAAGAAAATAGTGTCTTTGTAGATATTGGTGTTCGTGGGGGTATGTCATCAGGTGTGATGGGTATCAACTCAAAAGAAAGAGGTAATAAAGTCTATGGTGTTGATGTCTCCTGGGACAATCTCAACCATGGTATGATTCAGAATGCAGATTACTACCAACTGACTGGTGACAGTTCGACCATTGGTAAGTATGCTGAACTAGAAGACTTGAATGGTATCAGTGTTCTATTCATTGACTCACTTCATGTGAAAGAACAAGTTCTGTGTGAGTTGTTCTACTGGGTACCACGTTTGAAGAAAGGTTCTACAGTAGTATTTCATGACTCTCATTGGGCAGATGGACAACATGCAGTCATCAATGGTAAGTCCTGGCCTAGAGTTGATGAAGCCATCTGTGAGTTCTTTGGTCTCACTACACTGGAGGATTATGAGGATGACAATATCAAGGTTGAGTGTTATACTGAGAGTTATGGTATGACATTTGTAACCTTGAAGAAATTTAATAAGGGTATTAAGAGGCCCAAAAATGTTGATTGGAAAACCACATTTGCAAATAGAAACACCTTGATTTCACAATACTGGAATGAAGGAAATATTGGTGATAAGACTATTGAATTGGAGATGAGTTATGAAGCTAATTGATGTATTTAATTTTTCACATGAACCTATTGAACTTTTAGAGATGAGATTGAGGATTGTGTATCCTCATGTGGATCTGATTTGTATCAATGAAAATGCCACTACCTATACTGGTATTGAACGTGAACTACAATTTGAGAAGCATAAAGAACATCTAGATTTTTATTTTGGTGATAAGATTGTTCATCGTGTAATTGATACCAGAGAACGTAATCTAGACTTCACCACATTCCAACAGGAGTATCATACTAATCGTGATAAGTCTCATCCTGCTCGTCCTGCTACCAGAGGTTTTCCTGAGCGTTGGCATCGTTCCATGTATGGTCGTGACTGTCTGATTGAGTCACCATTGGAGGTTGCTAGTGATGAAGACATCATCATTCAGAGTGACTTGGATGAGATTCCTAATCCTGAGTTTCTGAAACAAGCAAAAGAGATTGTGAAGGATGGTCACATGTACACTTGTATTCAGAAGTTCTATATGTGTCATGTGAATAGAATTCAGACTGACAAGGGTCAGGATGTTGATAACTGGAGAGGACCACAGTTCTGTACTTTCAAATACCTGAAAGAGTTTGGTGGTTTCAATGATTGTCGTAACCTTCCACATAACAATGAGTTCATCATTGAGAATGGTGGTTGGCACTTTAGTTTCCTTGGTGGAGAAGATAAAATCAAACAGAAACTGAATGGTTATGGTCACCAAGAACATAACCATGATGGTGTGAAGAATGCATTGAACTCCAACATCACAGGTAACCGTGATATACTTGGTAGAGGTTGGATGGGAACACGCATTGTTCCTCTTGATGATGATCTTCCTGATGAGATTGTAAACAACCAAGAACGATACAAGGAGTTCATTGCATGATCATTTCTGAAATTTATTATGGTTCTGGTATTGGAAACCAGATTTGGCATTATGTTATAACCAGACTGATTGCAGAGAGGAATGGTTACAAGTATGGGATCATGGGTAAGGATAGGTGGAAAGGACAAGCCTTTATGCCTATCGACTTTGGTGAGGAAGTCATTGGAGGTTCAGGTCCTGAAGGAGGACCTCCTCAGACCCTCCCAGAAGGTATCACAAACTACTACAAAGAACACTTCCTACAACACCCTATCACCAAGGGTAATGTGGGTCTTCCTGACTCCAACCTTCTGAATGTTCCTGATGGGACTAAGATTGAAGGGACGATGCAAAGGATGTCATACATTGATGAACATCGTGAACGTATCTGTGACTGGTTGTCTTATGATGAGTCACTGAGTTTCCCTCAGTATACTGATCAAGAGTCTTGTGTTATTCAGTTCCGTGGTGGAGATTATCTAACTGGTAACTCTGCACTTCCTCCTGATTATTATGAGAAGGCAATGGATAACATGAGGAGTATAACTAATAATGGTAATCTAAAGTTCTATGTTGTTACTGATGATCCTACTAATGCTGCAAAGTATATTCCTGATGCAGAAGTAATTGGTTCAGCAATCTCACATGAAAAGGATCCATACCAAGGAAGTATTGGATGGTATAAGTATCCTGGTGGTCCTATTGGTATTGATTATGCCATTCTCAATCAAGCAGAGAATGTAATTATCAGTTCATCTACCTTTGCCTTCTGGCCAGTATGGACTAACACTAATGCAGAAAATGTAATTGCACCTAAGTATTGGTTTGACTGGAATGCATCTGATGGTTGGTGGAGACCTTCTGAAGCTATTGTGGATGATTGGTTCTGGATGGACAGGAATGGTGACCTCTTCAGTGGTGTAGAGTGTAAGGAACAATTTGAACAATACAAGAAAACTAATAGTTTGTACTCATGACAAAATTACTCAGTAAAGACTTTGGTTGGACTATCAAAGAAGAGAATGCAAAAGCATATGCTACTGCTTGTATGGAAGTGGATGTTGATAACTTCAGGAAGGATAGTGGTTACAGGAAGATTCTTGAAGGTGGTGGGCTGGATGTTTTCAACTACTTCCTTGGTGCAATTAGGGAACATGAACTGAGTGATTTGTTCTTTGATAATCTGGAAGTGTTTAGGGAGAATGATAAGTATGGTGATCCAGATCTCTTCTCTGATAAAGAGATTGGAAAGTTCTCACCTACTACACTTAAGTATGCTCTGAATGTTCTCAACATCCTTGAGGCCTTTGAGAAGGATAAGATCAAGAGGGTTGTAGAGATTGGTGGTGGTTATGGTGGTATGGCTGTTATCCTCAGTCACTTCCTTGACCTTGATAATTATACTTTGGTTGATCTTCCTGAATGTAATCTTTTGAGTGAGAAGTATCTGGGTAAGTTTGATTTTCTAGATGGAAAGTTTAGTAATGTGAATTGTCATGAGAGTTCTGAACAGGACTTCTCTGGGACTGACTTGGTGATTGCAATCAACTCCCTGTCAGAATGTAACAGAGATGTGCAACTAGGATATTTTAGTGACATTATTAAAGAATCAAGGTATACTTACATTGTTAGAAACATTGATAAGGAGTCCTGTCAGGAAGATCATAAACAAGGATTGGCTCTTCTCCCTGACAACTTCCTGTTTGACGATAGTCAGAGAGTAGAGGAGACTTACAGCTCTAACCGTATTGTGTATATTAAACAAGAAGATGATTGATTTGCCCGATGTAACACTTATCTGTGTTTCCAGTATCAACTTTGAACAAACCTTGTATGCTTTCAAAAAGAGTATGCAGGGTATTCGTTTTGGTGCTGTGAAACTGATATCAGACCAAGACCGTCCTGACTTTGAAGAAGCAGGTATTACAGTAGAGAAGTGTCCAAAGATTACCTCTATTGATGATTACAGTCACTACATGATTTTTGATCTACAAAAACATGTAGATACATCACACTGTATCACCATTCAAGGTGATGGATTTATCATCAATCCTGATAAGTGGGATCCTCTGTGGTTGGAGTATGATTACATTGGTGCTCCTTGGGAACACTCTGATGGTGCTTATATTGACCCTTGGGGTAATCACCATAGAGTTGGTAATGGTGGATTCACACTCCGTTCTAAGAAACTCCTGGAGGTCCCTAACAATGCATATGTTCATTTTGATGTGAACTGGGGCACCTTCTACAAACATATGAATGCAAATAACACAGCAGAAGATGGATGTATCTGTGTCCATAACAGACATATATATGAGGTATTAGGTTGTAAGTTTGCTCCTGTAACTGTTGCCGCCAGGTTTGCCCACGAGAAACCTGTTCCAGAAACCAGAGGTATCACACCTTTCGGATTCCATTATCATCTTCCTCCAGGAACTGTATTATGAAAATTATTATTTGGGGACACTACCCTCTCCATAGTTCGACACATGGATATATTCATGACACATATTTCAAAGCATTTGAAAGTCTTGGTCACGATGTAACGTGGGTCTCTAATGAAGACCATCTCATAGACTATGCAGGTACTGTCTTCTTTGTAGAGGACTCTCAGAAATCTGCAATGCCTGTCAGACCTGACTGCAAATATATTACTCACCATGTAGACACCAAATACTTCACAGACCGTGGAGTTCCCTTTGAGAATGTTCTGAAACTAGGTAACTGTATTCGTAACACAGTTCACTTTGAGAAGATTGAAGACCTATGTCATTGGGATGAGTCAACTAGAACTCTCTACCAAACATGGGGAACTGATCTTCTTCCTAATGAGATCAATGTTGATGAACCTACAAAGTTTGACGAAAGTAATCGATACATCAATTACGTTGGTATGATGTATGAGCAGGGTCCATATTGGATTGAATACTTTGCACACTGTGCACATAAGGATCGTAAAGAAGTCAAACTCTACACACAGTCTGTGAGTCATCAAGAGAATCGTATGTTGATTCGGAACTCATTCATCTGTCCTGACTTCAGAAGTGACTGGCATCTTCAATGTGGTTACATCCCTTGTAGGATTCAGAAGAACATCAGTTATGGAAGAGTTCAAGGAACAAACTCACCATTCATCAAAGAAGCCTTTGGTGATTATGTGGTGTTTGGTGGAACACCAGAAACTCTTTACCATAACTTGATTGATGCAGAAAGAAGTGATAAGATTAATATGAAGGAGGCAATGCAGTTCATTAAAGACAAGCACACATACATCAACCGTATTAACAACATTCTTAAATTCCTATGACTACCATTTACGAAATTAACAAAGAAGAGATTTCCTCCATTGACATGACATATGCCAAAGAGTTGGCATTCACAGGTCATGTAAACTTTGACCACAACCCTGGTCATTCAGAGTATAGACTGTATGCATGGATCAGCCATAAGTTCCAGAACACTACAATCCTCGATGTAGGTACTAGGTTTGGTAACTCTGCTCTGTCTCTCTCAAACAATCCAACCAATCATGTGATTAGTTACAACATTGTAGAAGAGGGTGCATCATCCATCAAGAAGGATAATATCACCTGGAAGATTATGGATTTCCGAAATGATCCTGACCTCAACCTGGATGAAGTCAGTCTAATTATGATTGATGTTGATCCTCATGATGGTGTTCAAGAACCTCAGATGTTGAAGTGGTTGAAAGATAAGGGTTGGTCTGGTAAAATTCTATTTGATGATATTCATCACGCTGGAACACGAGGATTCTGGAGGACACTTCCAGATGACTCTAAGCAAGACCTCTCAGAAGTTGGTCACTTGACTGGAACAGGTATTATGGATTTTAAATGATATGATTGGATTTAATCACCTTGGTATTATTGGAAGACTGGGAAACCAGATGTTCCAATATGCAGCACTTCGTGGTATTGCAGAGAAACATGGTTATGACTTCATCATTCCCGAAAGTAATTTTCAGGATGAGTGGAGTGACCACCAACTTTTTGATGTATTCGACCTACCTAACCTAAAGCATAAAGGTAGAGTTGCTGATAGGTTCATACAAGAAAGGCAGTTCAACTATGACCCTGAACTTGTAGAGCAGTGTCCTGATGATGTAAGTCTCTATGGATACTTCCAGTCTGAGAAATACTTCTCACACATTGCAGACTCTATCAAAGAAGACTTCACCTTCAATAGTGATGTTGTAAGGAATTGTGAAGAGGTGATGGGAGGTTTAGATAACCCTATCTCACTCCATGTTCGTAGGACTGACTATGTGGAGAAGTCACAAGATCATCCACCTTGTAGTCTGGAATACTACAAAGAAGCTCTGAGTAAGTTTGATACCAGTCGTAATGTTGTTATCTTCTCTGATGATGTGAAGTGGTGTAAGGAACAAGAAATCTTCAAACCAGATAGGATCCTTGTATCTGAAACTGATAACAATGTATATGATATGTGTATGATGACCATGTGTAGTGATTATATCATTGCAAACTCTTCCTTCTCTTGGTGGGGTGCATGGTTGAGTAGGAATCCAAACCCTCAGGTGATTGCTCCTAATAGGTGGTTTGGCACCACAGGTTATACTGCAAATAATAATACTGAAGACATTTGTCCTGAACATTGGACTAGAATTTGATGACTAAACTCTCTATTGCAATTCCAACTTATGAGATGAAAGGCTCTGGTGCCTCTTATCTCACAGAGTTGTTTGAAACTATCAAAGGTCAAACCTTCCAGGATATTGAAGTTTGTATATCTGACCATTCTCAAGATGAAGATATCTTGGATGTTTGTGGTCAGTATGCAAACTTTTTTACTATCCAATACTATAAGAATGAAGAGAAGAGAGGTAATGGACCTGCTAACACTAACTCTGCAGTGGAGATGTGTAGTGGTGAGATTACTAAGATTATCTTCCAAGATGATTTGTTCATATCACCTACTGCTCTTCAACAGATTGTAGGTACTTATGATAAACATAAATGTAACTGGTGCTTCAATGCATTCAAACATACCAGTGATGGTAAGCAGCACTTCAGACCAATGATTCCTAGGTGGACAAAGGAAATGTTGGAGGGTAGAAACCTTCTTGGTAGTCCTTCCTGTGTGTCCTTTCTGACAAATAAGTTTGAGAAGTTTGATGAGAAGTTAGTGTTACTTATGGATACTGATTTCTATCACAAAATGAGGTATAATCATGGTATGCCTTATATTATTGAGGAACATCTAACCTCTAACAGGGAACATGACAATCGTATCAGTTCTTCAACTGTTAAATATAACGCTAGGGTAGAACACCCTGAAGGTCCTTGGTTAGTTAATGCCGAAGAACTTAATTATGTTATTGACAAACATTTAGAAACAAGAAAGTATCCAGATGAAGAAGTTTGATTTATCAAGGGCAACCTTTATTATCCCAATCAGAATAGAATCTGACGACAGGTTGAGGAATGTAATTACCTCAGTCTGTTTTTTGTTGTCTAATTTTGATACTAATATAATTATCAAAGAGGTTGATAAGACCTCTGTGTTTCATGAGAAGGCACTCCCACAGATCAAAGATTTTTGTGGAGACATTGGTGACCTAACTCATGTGTTTGAACAATCAGATTCATCTTCTTTTCATAGACAGAAGGTTCTGAATGATATGATTATGATGTCCACCACACAGGTGGTTGTGAATTATGATTGTGATGTTATTCTTCCTATCGCTTCCTACATGCAAGCGTATGATAGAATTGTAACTGGAACATCTGATGTTGTTTATCCCTATGGTAGTGGAAGCTTCCAACTCCAAGTATTTGGAGATGACCAAGTTGTTACTAACTTCCTTGTGAATGAGTTTGACTTCTCTGCATTCAAAGATGTATTAAAAGTCTATGATGCAAAGTATGGATTTGTTCAGTTCTTCAGTAGAGATGTCTACATTGAAGGTGGATTAGAGAATGAAAACTTTGTTGCATATGCACCAGAGGATGTTGAAAGATACTATAGATACACTACACTAGGATACACTGTATCTAGAATCAATGATGTAATCTACCACTTAGAACATTCTAGGTCTCCAAACTCATGGTTCAATAACCCATTCATGCATTCAAATAATGTTGAATGGGAAAAGATTCAGAGGATGGACAAAGAAACTCTAAAGGAATATATCACTAGTCAAGATTATTATAAGGTGAGAATTGATGGACAGAAATAAGGCAGTATTCAAACTCAAAAATATTGGTCCAATCTATTGTATCAATCTCGATGATCAACCTGAAAGATGGGAATACATGAAGAACCAGTTCAAGTACTGGGAGATTGAAAACTACACTAGAGTCTCTGCCTATGATGGTAGAGATGATGACCTAAGTCAGATCCTTAAGGGTCGTTATCCAGACATGATGAGTTCTGGTGAGATTGGTTGTACTACATCTCACTTGAAAGCAATCAAACAATTTTATGATTCAGGTGAACCTTATGCAATCATGATGGAGGATGATTGTGAACTTGATTTGGTGAGGTTCTGGAACTTTACTTGGCAAGATTTCTATGCCAAGATTCCTTATGACTGGGATGTATGTCAGATTGCAATCATCTGTACAGGAGACATTCACATTAAGGTTCACAAGAGGTTTGTGAATGAGTTCTCTACTGCTTGTTATCTAATCACCAGACACCATGCAGAGAAGCTAATCAGACTTCATTGTAGAGGTGACAAGTACAAACTGGATAATGGTGTCAGACCACGTCCAGTTGCCGATGACCTAGTGTATAACTCAGGCAACACCTACGCCCTTCCACTCCTTCTGTATAAGACAGAACTGGGATCAAGTATTCACCCTGACCATGTTGATGCATTCCACAAAGGAAACTATCAAGCCCAGATGAATTTCTGGAGTCAGAAGGGAGCACAGATGTCCATCAATGAACTGATGGAGTTTGATCCTTACCTGGGTCGGGTATCTGATCCAACACAACAAAAGGGTTGACAAGATCACATTCTTATGGTATATTATAAATATACTGGTGTTAGGGGTTATCTTAACACTAAGTAATAAAACCAATCTCCGCAAACTTGAGCAAGGTTTTATATGATAAAATCAGAGACAAGTCGAGTCTCTTAACATCCGTAGGTTAATCTCTACGAGACAAAAAGGTAAAACAAAAATGTTCAAATCTGTATTCGCAGCAGCTGCTGCTCTGTCCATGTCCGCTGGTGCTGCCCTTGCAGGTCCCTACGTTAATGTAGAGGCTAATTCTGGTTGGACCGGTTCTGATTACGGCGGTACTTCCACCGATCTTCACGTTGGCTACGAAGGTGAATTCGGTGAGTCTGCTTCCTACTACGTCCAAGGCGGTGCTACCGTTGTCAGTCCTGATGGTGCTGAAAGTGATACCGTTCCTTCTGGTAAGGCAGGTCTTGGTCTTGCATTGACCGATGCTCTTGGTGCTTATGGTGAAGTCTCCTTCGTTGGTTCAGGTGATTCCGATATCGACCGTGGTTATGGAACCAAATTGGGTCTGAAGTACAGCTTCTGATATTCAATATAGACATATAAACATCTAGATGTTATACTAGGGATGCGACGGCATCCCTTTTTTTATGGATTATCAACTTCCCCCACTCTGTATTAGAAGTATTGTTCCTGCAGAGACGCCAGGTAGAGTACTTTTAGACATGCCATCTCTATGGAGAGATAGTGATGCTATAAACCCTGTAAATATTGATGAAGAAATTGCAGAGTCTATTATGAGTGAACCTTATAGTGTGCCTATGTGCCCACCAGGATGGCCAAATCCCCCTACTGATGTAGAATGAAAAAATATTTACTAACCGTAGTTACAAATCCTGCAGCTCAAGTATCAGTCTCCTTGCTAGGGATACTGATATTGATAAGTGTATTACACAATCATGCTCACTATGAGATGAGTAATGATCCTGATGGATATGTGTATCAATGGTGTAAGAAAAATCCTGAGAGATGCAAGTACACTCCCCGGTAACCCCATAAAACTTGACAAATATTTAACATTACTATATAATTATGTAATAGTTCTTTACATAAGACAATGACAGTCACAACTAATGATCGTGGACAACAGAACATGTGGGCACAAGAACCCCGTATGTATGTGGACCCAGTTGCTGCAGAACGTTACGGTTACGAAAGTTATGCAGAACGTGCAGAGAAAATGAATGGTCGTTTCGCCATGATGGGTTTCGTTGCTGGTCTCATCTCTTACACAACAACTGGTAGTCTCTTCTTCTTCGGCGCCTTTGGTATCTGATAGATGATGGTATCATCACATATTCATGTAAAAAGGAGTACTTGACAATGACACAATTTTTCTTTACTATAACTAGTGTAGCCTTCTTTGTTTTGTTGGCTTACTCAGTAGAAAAATTATCAGAGACTTACTAATGACATTCAGTGTTACTCTTCGATCTTCGGACGGATCTGAACAAACTATCGAATGTGATAGTGATCAGTACATCCTAGACGTTGCCGAAGAACAAGGTATCGATCTTCCATATTCTTGTCGAGCAGGTGCATGTTCATCTTGTTGCGGTAAGATTGTAAGTGGTACAGTTGACCAAAGTGATCAATCATTCTTGGATGATGATCAAATTGAAGAAGGATTCGCACTTCTATGTGTCTCATATCCTACCTCAGACTGTGTAGTCGAGACTGAAAAAGAAGAAGATCTCTCTTGATTATGTCTAATCCCAATGCTCTCTATGAAGACATGGAGAGACTAAATGCCCTATACGAAGAACTCTGTTGGGCACATGATGATGAACTAGTATTCACACATGAAAATGGCAGAGTCGTTATTTACAACAAAACACAGGAGAAAACAAATGAATGAAAGAGCAGAACGCATTAACGGTTGGGCAGCAATGCTTGGAGTCATCGCAGCCATCGGTGCATATGCAACAACAGGTCAGCTGATACCGGGCATTTTTTGATGTTAATTTTAGGTTCTATTCTTCTGGGAACCTTCATCTTCTACTCTGTCTTCTTTACTGATGACATTGATGATGATGGACCCCCAGATGATGGTATGATGCAACCAGTATATCAAGGTGTAAGGTCTCATTAGGGTATCCTTTTTGATAAATAATTTCACACTGCATTTATCAAATGTCAGAGGAAGTTACCAAAAAAGAAAACACCAAAAAGGAAAACAAATTTGAGTGGGCGGATGAGGGTGTATCAACTCTCGTCCGAGTTATTATTCTTGGTTGGTCAGCAGCAATTCTGACACTTAATTATGTAACTGTTCCTGGTGTTCCCCAGAAAAATATTGATCCAACTTTTATCGCCAGTGTGTTCACTGGCACTTTAGCTACGTTTGGCGTCATGCCTTCTAAGAAAAAGGATGATGAAAAAGAATCCAAACAAGCACCTACATTGGAAAAGAAAGATACAAAGATCAACTAAGATAGTGTCACAATATGTACACCTTCATTAATTATGGAATTGCTTTTTTTCAAGTAGTAATTGTGAACTGTGTACAACCAGTCAATTGGCAGTACTGTTATCCTGTGGACCAATGGTTGGTCCAGGATCTTCAGTATGCATGGGAATTAAAGACAGGTAAAGTTCATCCCTATCAAACTGAGAAAGAATACCTAGAAAATTTTAAGTAAGGATCTCATAACAAACCACCACTTTTAAAGAATACCACTATAATAGATAATGTAGTTGAGTAAACTAATATGAAATCTATTATTACATTAATTGCCACGTTATTTTTTGCACTTCCTGCTTGGGCAGTGGATGTATCAATGGGTGCTGGTGGCAACCTAGTATTTGAACCGAATGAGATTACAATCTCTGCTGGTGACACAGTTCACTTTATTAATGAAGCACTACCTCCTCACAATATTATTGTAGAAGGTCGTGCCGATCTCTCCAGAGAAGCACTATTGTTTGCTCCTGGAGAATCACAAGACGTTGTATTTGCTGACGCAGGAGACTATGAGTTCTTCTGTGGTCCCCATAAAGGTGCAGGTATGACTGGTGTTGTTCATGTTGAATAAAATTTAAATGACTTTATCACACGTATTACTTTGGATATCAATCCCATTTGTAATCACTACAGTACTGTTTGGATTTTACAAAGGGGAGAACGTTTATTATGAATCAGATAAGTACGACGGGAATGGAACCGCACATTAGAAGTCGTTATGACTTTGCAATGAGTTCATTCTCCAGAATGTATGGAGTCAAGGGAGTACTAAACTCCCCAACCATATCAATCTTCTGTTTAGAGTGGGCTCATACAAATAATGATATACCTGAAGGTGGTTTAACAAAAGTAGATTTTTACTTTAGAGACTTATGGATGGCGGTCAATTAATCATTATCAGTTTTTATATTTTTATCGGATTATTTTTATTCATACTTTCTTTAATTTCAGAATAATGAAAATTTATATTACAGCGCTAGCAATACTAACTTCAATAACATCATTTGTTTTATGGGGTATCAACAACGCATATCCATCATGATGAGTGGTCTTTTTGTATTCTCATTTGTCATACTACTGGTTAGTGGTATGGAGTTAACATGGTCAGTTAAACAAGGAAAAAAATGATGTTACAGTTTGCTAGGTTTTGTGGGACCGTACTAAGTAACCCATACGGATTAGGATTCCTATCATCTATTTTAATTTTGGTTCCTATCGTGGGAATGTGGGCAGTTCATAAATATCAGTGGGAACACTGGGAACCTTTTATGAGGAAACATAAATGAATCCAGTTATTTTAATTGGTTGTTTTACACCACTAGTTCTAATATTTTTAATAATAAAACTCTCAGTATGGGTATCAGCAGTTAATTCTGAAAGTACATATGTCAGAAAAGAACCTCTACGGAAACGAGGACAATTCGTGGAAAATCCGTATGCAGACGTTGACGCAGAGGAAGAAGAATTTACAGATCGCACAGACTATAGATGATGCGCTCCATCAATACTACACTGTGGAACGAGGACAACCTGTACCAAAGTGGAGATACATAAAAGATCAAGATTGGTGGTGTGAATACCTTAAAAATCTAGGATTAGATCCAAGAAATCCATGAACGAAGAAGAGTATTATGATGATGATTACGATTACACAATAAGTGTAGGAATAGAAGATATAAAACTCCTACATCACTGTGTGAAAGAAACCATTAAGTATTGGCCAGGAGCTCCAGCCAGACCTTATGAAGAACAAGAACAGTTATGGACCCTAAGAGATAACCTATTCAAAATAATGCTTGAAGACCAATTTAATAATTCATGAACTTATTACTACATCCACATACTAATGTAAATGATCCTGTATGGTCAGTCATTTTTATGGTCTTTCTTTCTCTTTGTATGGCTGGTTATAGTATCTACTATATACTAGGAGTTGATGAAAGAGAATCTCATGGGAGCCATGAAACCCCCAAGCAGGAAGAGTTGTTACAACTTCCGAGTGACGGAGATCAATCGTGTTCTTGACGGGGATACTATTGATGTCACCATTGATCTTGGGTTTGATCTATACAAGAAAGAAAGAGTTAGAGTTGCAGGAGTTGATACGCCAGAGAAAAGGACGAGAAACCTAGAGGAGAAGGCACTTGGAATCGAAGCAACCAACTGGCTCAAAGAAAAACTGGAAGGTACGTTGGCTGGTGATGATGAGTTGTCTGTTAGGACTGAACTTGTTGGTGGGACTGGCAAATACGGGCGTCTTCTGGGTTGGCTTTACATTGGGGACGGAGACGTGTCGCTTAACGAGCAAATGATCGAGGAGGGTTATGCTCATGCCTATGACGGAGGAACAAAAAACATGGACCTTGAAGCACTCAGGGAAATCAGAAGGGCACGCGGCACGATGGTGTAGAAGTGCCATCTGTGGATCTACACCATACATCCCAGACTCTGAATTTGAAGGCGAAAATTGTGAACTAACTTGCAATATTAAAAAG
>WLWH01001674.1_pt1 | contig 13874 bp, 21 predicted proteins | sample 6712741 | NCBI WGS metagenome assembly WLWH01 (sample SAMN12718694, study PRJNA515312) | sponge metagenome | isolation source: marine sponge | host: Mycale hentscheli | place: New Zealand: South Island, Marlborough, Capsize Point | collected 2003-05-01 | reverse complement strand
AATCCCAGAGGGTTATACAGTTAATAACTATCTGACTGACGGTAATGCGTGGTTCTTGATGACTGACGTTCCAAACGGATTGAAGCATTTTATCCGTACCCCAATGTCTACATCTATGGATGCTGACTTTGACACTGGTAACAGCCGGTACAAGGCTCGTGAGCGATACAGCTTCGGCGTATCTGACCCACTTGGCGTGTACGGTTCTCCCGGTGCCACCTAAAGGGTTCTCCCCTAAAAATCATAACTCCTTGATTTTAGCCCCGCCTAGTGCGGGGTTTTTTATTGTGTTAAAAAAGTAGTATGCTATATACTCTAAACCAACCGGGACTAACCGGTATATCTGACAGCTCCCGGCTGACGACATGCAGACAGATATACTCTACTCGCATGTGAGGAATTTATAATGGCTAGAACTACTTTCTCTGGGCCTGTCCGATCACTCAATGGATTTGTTTCCGCTGGGCCGGGTGCGGCACAAACAATTACCGCTGATAATACAACGTTAGCGTTATCAATTTTTCCAACTCCAACGCTGGATGCTAATAACAATCCTACTGGTGCAATTACAGTGGGTAATGCTGGTGTTATTAATGTTTATGCGTCAACTAATGGAACAGGCGCAGGACAACTTACGCTTCCTCCAGTATTAGATACAGTCCCATCAAGCACCACACCACCTACTGACCCTACGGCACCTGACCAACAGAACCAGCTTGGGGCACAGATAATTGTCATTAGTGGGTTTGACCTTGCTAACAACTTGGTTATCAAACCTTCTGGGGCAGATGTATTTACAGGTTATGCAATGTCTGTAGATTCAGCAGGGCTTACTAAAACATTCCTAGCTACACCAGGTGATACTACTTTTACTTGGAATGGTGGTACTACGGGTGGTGACATAGACAGCATCATTAAATGTACGATTGTTTCTGCTAACACATGGTATGTAGAAGCAGTATGTTTTGGTGCTGGTGGTGGGGCCGGTGCTACTCCATTTAGTGCTTAATTTTAAACTATAAGGAGTAAGGTATGGCTGATGCACTTACGAGCCAAGTAATACAGGACGGTGGGCATACTGCCGTCCTCAAGTTTACCAACATTAGTGACGGGACGGGTCAAGCTGCTGCTGTATTAGTAGATGTTGATTCTTTATCGGTTGATCCTGTAACTAGACAAGCCTGTACTGGCGTTACCCTTCAGACTATTACCTTTTCCAACATTGGCATGGGTGTAGAACTGTTATGGGACGCTACCTCTAATGTACCCCTACTTAACCTGCCACAAGATTGGGAAGACACTATAGACTTTTCAGCTTTTGGTATTCCGAATAATGCAGCTGGAGGAAAGACAGGAGATATTCTTGTCACTACTGTAGGCGCTACAGCAGGGGATACTTATTTGCTTGTTTTAACTTTAACCAAGACTTATGCCAGCGTCTAAGAGAAAGGGAACTATGAAAGGCCACACCATTAAAGGTGGTCAGAAGCGTCCAACTAAGTCGGGTGCAGGTATGACCAAGAAGGGTGTGGCTAAATACCGCAAGGACAACCCCGGCTCTAAACTTAAGACAGCCGTTACTGGTACAGTAAAGAAAGGCAGTAAAGCTGCAAAGCGGCGTAAGTCGTTCTGCGCCCGTTCTGCTGGTCAGATGAAAAAATTTCCAAAAGCAGCTAAGAACCCTAATTCTAGGCTGCGTCAAGCCAGAAAACGGTGGAAGTGTTAATGCCCAGTAAAACGAAGAAACAAGCTAAATTTATGGCAGCAGTAGCTAACAGTCCTAAGTTTGCTAAGAAAGCAGGAGTCCCACAAAGTGTGGGTAAAGAGTTTGCGAAAGCAGACAAAGGTAAAACTTTTCAGGAGGGTGGTATGGCTAGTAGAGCACATGATAAAAAAGTTATTCGTAACCTAGATGATGAAGACTATAGGATTCGTAACAGAACAGGTAAGAATACTGATGCTGAACGAAGACGTATAAACAGAGAAAAAGACTTTGAAAAGAACAAGTTAGGCGGTATGGCTGCTGGTGGTAAAGTTAAAAAGCAGGGGTACAATGCCCGACTAGACGAGTCTATGGGAGCTAGGAACGGTAAGAAGTCCCAAAGCATGGCTTCTCGTAGGAATGAAAGTAAGGGTATGGAAAAGTCTATGGGTAAAGGCGCGTATTCTGGCGCTTCTACTATGATGGCAAAAGGCGGTAAGGTAGGTAAAAAGGCTACTAGACGCGGAGATGGCCCAATTTTGCAGCGTGGATTTACACGCGGTGGTATGGTTTAACTTACTAATAATTAAGGAGATATACTATGGTTGGCTTATTTGGCAGACCTGAACAAGGTGATGCAGCTACTCCCAAAGCAAAACCTAAAGCAGAGCCTACGAAACCTGCGGCTAAAAAAGTAGCAAAGAAAAAGACTAAGTGAGGTAGTTGGTATGATGAAGTGTAGGGGTATGGGAATGATGGACGCTTCTAAAATGCCCCGCAATACTAGAAAAGTAACCGCTCTTAAGAAAGGTGGTTCTGTTAAAGATGCGTGCTATAAAAAAGTAAAAGCGCGTTATAAAGTTTTTCCTTCTGCCTACGCTTCTGGGGCTATAGCTAAGTGTCGTAAGGTCGGGGCTAAAAATTGGGGAAATAAGTCTTAGTGGCTGTCCGTAAAACAGAAAAAGGAGCCGCACTAAAACGTTGGTTCAAAGAAGATTGGAAGGATGTAAAGACAGGCAAAGCCTGTGGGCGTAAGAAAGGAGATAAACGAGGAACACCGTATTGTAGACCTACTAAAAAGGTGTCGAGTAAAACGCCTAAAACGTCAAAGGAAATGACAGCAGCGGAGAAAAAATCTCGTGTGGCTCAGAAGAAACGCCTGGGACAACCAGCGGGTAAGCCAAGAAGAGTAAAGTCTCTGCGTAAGAAGAAAGCGGTTAAGAGGAAATGATTAGCCAAGAAGAGAAAACAGGGATAGTTAGAGAAATTAAGGGGTGGTCTAAGTACGTATTAGAACCACGTAACCCAGAGTTTAACGGTATACCAGCGTGTCCCTATGCAAAAGCAGCATGGAGAGAAGGTAAAGTTGATATAGTTTTTAAGGAAGATAAATCTTATGGGTTACTTTCTAATACCTTAGAAAACTGGAATGAAGACAAGGACTTAGTAATCATAGTAGATACTGATTTTATAAAAAGAGAAGACAGATTCCATGAGTATAATGACATAATTAACAAACGTATTTCTAAAAATACGTATAAAGACAAAGACTTATGGGTTATGGGGTTTCACCCTGACGATGATGAACAAGAATTGTTAGACAGCGAAGAATTTGAACCAGAAACAGATACTGAATACGCACTAGTGTTTGTGCAGCGGCTTTCCAAATTGGAACAAGCTGCGGAGAAATTAAGACTTATTGGCTATTACGATAAGTATTTCCAAGAGTACGATGTAGAACCGATGTATAAATTACGTAATAAATTTTACAGGAGATTAGAATATGAAAGGTGCTAAAAAGAAAGGCCCAGTAAGAAAACGTGCTACTAAAAAAATGCGTGGTGGTGGTATGCCTATGATGGCTACGAAAAAAATGAGTGGCGGTGGTAGACCGGGCGCTAAAAAGAAAGGCCCAGCTAGAAGAAAGAGATAACTTATGGCTACGTCTGGCACTGCCTCATTTAACATGGAGTTCACGGAAATCGCGGAAGAAGCGTTTGAACGTGCTGGCCGTGAGCTGCATTCTGGGTATGATTTAAAAACAGCTAGACGGTCTATGAACTTGTTGACGATTGAGTGGGCTAACCGTGGTGTCAATATGTGGACTATCGAGGAGGGTTTTATAAACCTTGTCCAGGGTACAGCCACATACGACATCCCTGCGGATACTATTGATTTGATTGAACAAGTTATTCGTACAAATCAAGGCAGTGCCACACTCCAAACAGACCTTAACCTTTCGCGTATCAGTGTAGATAACTATGCTTCTATTCCTAACAAACTTACGCAAGGCAGACCTATACAGTGTTGGATAGACAGGTTACGAGATAACCCTACTATTACTGTGTGGCCTGTGCCAAACCTAGGAACAGTAGCAGTACCTTACTACATAATTAGGTATTGGAGGTTAAGGCGTATACAAGATGCAGGGTCAGGGATACAAAACCCTGATATGCCTTTTAGGTTTTTTCCCGCTTTGGTGGCAGGACTAGCGTATTACATAGCTACTAAGTTGCCCGAAGGGTTACCGCGTTTAGAGATGTTAAAAGCACAGTACGATGAACAGTACACACTTGCGGCGGGGGAAGACAGAGAGAAAGCTTCTGAAATGCTTGTTCCTCGTTTATATGGGCCTAGATAGCCATGAGTGAAAGATTTGCGTCGGGGCAAAATGCGTTAGCAGAATGCGACGTATGTGGGTTTCAGTACAGGTTACGGCAGTTAAAGCCGTTAGTAATAAAAGCGGTAGTTACAGGGATTAAAGCTTGCCCTGAATGTTGGAACCCTGACCAACCGCAGTTAATGTTAGGTACGTTTCCTGTTAGTGATCCACAGGCATTACGTGACCCAAGACCCGATTTTACAGGATACCCTGAAAGTCGAGCGCGGATACAACCGGTAGACCCCCTCTTTGCCTTTGGTCAAGTGGGGCAAGTAACAATAGTGTTAACAACAACATTTACAATTACAGTAGCACCAGGGACTAACGGATACGGGGCAGGTAACAAATTTTATGTAGATGGATTGGTAAGCCCTACACTAACTTTGTTTGAAGGGAATACTTACAAATTTGATCAGTCAGATGGTACAAACGGCCCACACCCGTTGAGGTTTTCAACAACTCCAAATGGAACGTGGGGTGGGGGAGTAGAGTACACCACAGGAGTTACAACGAGTGGAGTACTGGGTAATCCGGGGGCTTATACACAAATAGTAGTAGCAGCAGGAGCACCTACGTTACACTATTATTGCACTAACCATAGCGGTATGGGTGGGCAAGCAAATACACCAGCATAATGAGGTAAGGTTATGGATAAGATTAAAGTTAAAAAAGTGGGTGGTATTAAAGAGTACAACCCTGGTACAAAAGTTAACTCACCAGAGCAGTCTTCTGGCCCAGTTAAGACTACAGGTATTAAGATACGTGGTGTAGGTGCGGCTACAAAAGGCATTATTGCCCGTGGGCCTATGGCGTAGGGAGTGTTAGGTGAACTACACCGAACTTAAGACCAATATACAAGACATCTGTGAGCAGACGTTTACCGATGATCAGTTGGCTATGTTTACTCAGCAAGCAGAGCAACTTATTTTTTCTATGGTTGATCTACCTGCTATGCGCAAAAACCAAACAGGTAACATGAGCCTTAATAATAAGTACCTGACAATGCCTTCTAATATACTTTATGTATATTCATTAGCGGTTATAGACGGCACGGGGAACTACCATTATTTGCTTAACAAAGATGTTAGTTTTATGCGAGAAGCTTACCCTTTACCTACAGCAACGGGTTTGCCCGTACATTACGGTATATTTGGGCAGACTACTTTTATCCTGGGGCCAACACCTGATGCGGCGTATCAGTCAGAAATACACTACGCGGAGTACCCCGCTTCTATCGTAACTGCTGGTACTACGTGGTTAGGTGAAGAATTTGACTCAGCGCTTCTTAACGGGGCTTTGGTGCAAGCCATACGGTTCCAAAAAGGGGAGCCAGATATGGTGGCGCTTTACGAAAAGTTATACGTACAAGCTGTAACTTTACTTCAGAATTTGGGTTCTGGGCGGCTAGAAACAGATACATATCGTTCGGGTGTAGTAAGAGTAACCCCTCAATAGGATAACTTATGATTGGTACAAAAGGCGGTGCAAAGATAGGAATAGCAACAGCAAGTATGGTTTCGGGTAGAGGGTTTACTCCTGAAGAACTCGCAGTACACGCAGTAAACGAAGTTATTTCTATTGGGAATAGCTCACACCCTGTAATACAGGCGCAAGCAGAGGCATTTAGAGAAGATATTAAAAACGTAATGCTTAACTACCTACGTCAGGCGGTAGCTTCTCACAATACAACATTAACTAACCGTTTTACGGATGCTGGGCATCCTGAACTTGTCAAACTATTAGAGGTCTAACATGGCTATTACAATTACAACGGCAATGCCCACATCGTTCAAAGTCGAGTTGATGAAGGGTTTACACAATTTCACCGCAGGAAGCACTCGGTTTAAGTTGGCGCTTTTCAAAGCTACTGCTTCAGGTAGTGGTACGTTTGGTGCTGCAACGACCAACTATTCGCAAATGGGTAGTGATGAGTTACCTACGGCCACAGGGTACACACAACTTGGTAAGCTTCTTACCTCTGTGACCCCTACAGCGGATGGAACAACAGCCATCACTAACTTTAGTGCGGTAACGTGGACTTCCTCTTCGTTCACAACGTGTGGGGGGTTGATCTATGATACCGGTGATTCCAATTCAGCGTGTGCAGTGTTGAGCTTTGGTGGTGATCAGACGGTAAGTTCAGGTGACTTTCAGATACAATTCCCGACTGCCAGTGCTGCTGCGGCTATCATCCGTATTGCATAAGTAGGGTAATGCCATGAGCGCATGGGGTGAACGGGCTTGGGGTTTTAACCGATGGGGCGGTGAGGCTTCTACCACTCTAAGACTTGGAGCCGTCTGGGGCGAACGCGGATGGGGAGAAGGAGCTTGGGGTGCTAATGGCATTTCCGTAGCTGGTACAGGAGCTGTTGGTACTGTTACCGTTAATTACACGGCTAACATTGTAGCTCCAAGTGTTGCAGCTACCGGTGCAGTAGGCACAGTAACATTAGATTATACCGGCTTAGTTAGGCCCACAGGCGTTGAAGGCACAGGCTCTATAGGTAGTGTGTCCATTGTACCAAGTTTTAGTTTAACTGGAGTACAAGGGGTAGGCGCAGTAAACAGTGTTAGTACTAACACTAGCGACAGTATTGTACTCAATGGCATAAGTGCTACCGGTTCCGTAGGCACAGTTACTTTTAGTATTGGTAGTGTGTTCACTATACCTGCTGGAGTTTCTGGTACAGGCGCAATAGGTACTGTAACCCCCGCGTACAATACAAACGTAGCAGTTACTGGAGTAGGTGGTACGGGGCAAGTAGGAACAGTAGTACCCAATGTAATTTTTGAAGTAACAGGCGTATCAGGCACAGGGGCAGTAGGAACAGTAACAAGTACGAGCACTGCGAATGTTTTCCCAATAGGGGTAGTTGGAACAGGAGCGATAGGAACAGTAGTAAGAGCAGGTTGGAGTTCGATAGACGTTACACAGACACCAAATTGGATTAACATTAGTTCACCTCAAACTCCCAACTGGGTGGACATAGACACTGACGAAGCGGCATAGGAATTAATCATGGCAACTTATGTAAATAATTTACGATTAAAAGAAATTACTACCGGAGATGAGGATGGTACTTGGGGAACCAGTACCAATACAAACCTTGAGCTAGTCACTGATGGTTTTAGCTACGGTACAAAACAATTCGCATCTGATTCTAATGAAACTTTCACAATGCCCGATGGTACGGCAGATGCTACTCGCGGATTCTATCTGAAGTTTACTTCGGCAGGTTCTTTGACAGCTACCCGGACTGCTACGCTTGGGCCAAACACAGTTAGCAAGGTGTGGGTAATTGAGAACGCCACTACTGGCGCACAGTCTATTTCTATTAAACAAGGCTCTGGTGCTGAGATAACAATAGCTAATGGCTCTAAAGCTATGGTTGTTACTGATGGAGCAGGAGCAGGGGCAGCGGTATTTAACGCCAATCCTACAGCGGCATCGTCAGGAACTGTGACCAGCGTAAGTGGCACAGGTACAGTAAACGGGATCAGTCTTTCAGGCACGGTGACTAGTTCAGGCAACCTCACACTTGGTGGTACGTTATCCGGGGTTAATCTTGCATCACAAGTTACAGGAACATTACCTGTCGCCAACGGCGGTACGGGTGCAACTTCTATAACTGCTAATAATGTGGTTTTGGGTAATGGCACTTCAGCCGTACAAGTTGTAGCGCCCAGTACATCAGGTAATGTTTTAACATCTAACGGTTCTACGTGGCAGTCAACAGCCCCTGCCGCTAGTGGAATATCAGCAGGAACTTCAATCGCGCTTGCGATGGTCATGGGATTCTAACGGAGAAATATAATGGCAAACCCCAATATAGTAGCAGTAACGAGTATTTTAGGTGAGACGACCTACCTAACTCCTTCAGGAACGTCGGAGGTAGTTTTGTTGCCTAACGCAGCAAGCAGTGGCTTGGTCTATAAAATTAATCAGATTGTGGCGGCTAATGTTGATGGCAGCAGTGCGGTTAACACAACGATAAGTATCTACACTAACGGCGCGGTAGCTCAAGGCTCTGCTCCTTCTAGTGGGACAGCTTTCCCAATTATTTCTACACTTAGCGTCCCTGCTGATGCGTCAGTGATTGCTGTGGATAAGACTACAGCTATTTACTTAATGGAAGGCACTTCCATCACTGTAACCAGTGGGACAGCAAGCAAGATTACCTACAGCGTAAGCTATGAGAAAATTTCTAGCTCGTAAGGAGTAGCTCATGCCTATTGGTAGTGATAAAGGTTTTATTGTAAAGCCCGGATTTAATCCACTAGCGGCGCAGACCTCAGAGTTGATTGCTGCTGGGATATGGGGTTGGGGAACCAATAGTTACGGCCAACTAGGCCAAGGTAATACCACTGGTTACTCTTCTCCTGTACAAGTTGGTGCGTTGACTAATTGGACTATGACTAGTCCGGGTGGTAATAATACTGTCGCTATTAATCATTCGGGTGAATTATACGCATGGGGGCAGAACAGCCACGGCCAATTAGGCCAAGGTAATACCACCAGTGTTTCTTCTCCAGTACAAGTCGGCGTTCTTACTACATGGGCAGATGTTGCTGGGGGCGGCAGTGGTAGGCACGTTTTAGCTAAAAAAACAGATGGTACGCTTTACGCTTGGGGATATAATTACAAAGGAAGGGTAGGTAATGGGAATGAAGTTAGTCAATCTCTTCCCGTACAGATAGGCGCTCTTACTACATGGAACGCACTATGCACTGGACAACAATTTAGCCTAGCTACCAATAATTCCGGTGCGCTTTATGCTTGGGGATATAACTATGTGGGCGCTCTAGGTACAGGAAACACCACTAGCTACTCCTCTCCGGTACAGGTAGGTGCGTTGACTAATTGGTTAACCCTATCTGCGGGAAATTACTATGTAGCAGCCGTTAAAACTGACGGGACTTTATGGACTTGGGGGCGAAACCATCAAGGTCAATTAGGGATAGGTAACCAAGTTAATCGTAGTTCCCCCGTCCAAGTAGGCGGTCTTACTACGTGGAGTAAAACAGCGGCGGGAGCACAGCACACCCTAGCCACCACTACCGACGGCAAACTTTACGCTTGGGGATATAACTTCTTCGGACAACTAGGCCAAGGTAATACCACTAGCACTTCTTCTCCTGTACAGGTTGGGGCATTGACTACGTGGGCTGATGTTTTTTGCGGTGATAACTATTCTATCGGTCTTACAACAAGCGGCGCTTTATGGTCTTGGGGGCATGGCGGCAGTGGGCGACTAGGTTTAGGCAATTCCACTAATTACTCATCTCCGGTACAGATAGGGGCGCTTACTACGTGGACAATAGGTAAAACATTACCTTCGTCTAATTCTTTCGGTTCTCACATTATGTTAATCAAAGGTTAAAGGAACTAATATGCCTATTTATGAGGTATCAGGTGTCCAATACTCAGGTAGGTGGAACCTCCAAGCTCAAGCGCAAGCTAAAGACCCTAATTGGCCTGAACCACCCGGCCCGACTTTCAAAGTTTACGTTTGGGGTCTTAATTACGGTGGGGCTTTAGGAGTAGGAAACACCACTAATTACTCTTCCCCTGTCCAATTAGGCGCACTTACTACTTGGAGTCAGGTTGCTACTGGAGGAAACAGCTACTCTACGCTTGGGATAATTTCGGGCGCTCTTTACGCTTGGGGATATAATGCCAAAGGTCAATTAGGTCAAGGAGATACTAATAGCCGCTCTTCCCCTACGCAAGTAGGCGCACTTACTACTTGGAAGCATATTGCGACTAATCAAGGTATGTCAGCAGCGATTAAAACTGACGGCACTCTCTGGACGTGGGGAGATAATAGCGCGGGCCAATTAGGTGTAGGCAACACTACTGATTATTCTTCCCCAGTTCAGGTAGGCGCACTTACTGATTGGGCATCTGTAACTGTAGGTGGGGGTAAGTCTTGTGTAGCGATTAAGTTCGATGGTTCTCTTTACGCTTGGGGACAAAACAGTAGTGGTGAGTTAGGGGTAGGCAACACCACTAATTATTCTTCTCCGGTACAGGTAGGTGCGTTGACTAATTGGTTGTCGGTTGCTTGTACATATTATTCAGTGTTAGCCAAAAAAACCGATGGCACTTTATGGGCTTGGGGTGGTAACAGTCTTGGTCAAGTAGGCGATAGCACTAATACCAATCGTAGTTCTCCAGTACAGATTGGGTCAGACACCGATTGGGCGCAAATATCAGGGGGTGATAATTTTCATGCGGCCATAAAAACTAACGGGACTTCGTGGGCGTGGGGGCAGAATACTAATGGGAAGCTTGGCGATGGCTCTACTACCAATCGTAATTCTCCAGTACAGATTGGTGCGCTTACAAACTGGAGTATTTCTGCGGCTGCGGGAGGGGCTACTTACTGGGTAAAAACTGATGGCACTCTCTGGTCGGTCGGACGTGGCGCTTTTGGGACGTTAGGTGTAGGCAACACTACTGATTATTCTTCTCCTGTACAGGTAGGTTCATTGACTACGTGGACGGATGTAAAGGGTGGAGGGAATTCAGCACGGGCGTTTACGCCGTAGGTTGGCAGGGGATAAGTATAACTATGAAAAAACAATTACATTTTATGTCAGGCGTACCCCGATCCGGTTCTACGGTACTGGCGGCAATACTCAACCAAAATAAGCAGACTCATGTGTCCACAACATCTGGGCTTGTGTTTGCTATCGACGGGATGGTTAATACGTGGGCCTCAACAGGGCTTCTTAGGGCAGATGAAAAGAACCACAAGATTTTGGTCGATTCTGTCCGTGGAACTATTGATGCGTTTTATAAAGAGTTTGATGCGCCTGTTATAATAGATAAGGGCCGTGGTTGGCCTATTCCACAGGTTATGCAAGCAATGACTGAGGTGGTGGGAGCTAAACCTAAAATCATTGCTACTGTGCGTTCTATACCCGACTGCATGGCTTCTTTTGTGCGTGTAGCTAAACCGGATAATCTTGATGATTTTATTTATTCTGGTGAGCTTTCAGAGCATTTAAAAGCTGCGTATATTTCATTGCAGGTTGGTTATGAATATGACCCAGAGTGTTTTTGTATAGTCGAATACGAAGATTTAATTGCAGACCCAAAGACACAGCTTGACCGTATACACGCCTTCTTGGGCTTAGAAGACTTTGATTACGACTTTGAGGCTATTGACGGTACAAGTGTCCAAGAAGACGATGAAGAGATACATGGCTATGCGGGTATGCACGATGTTCAGCCAGTGCTTGCCAAGCAACATAGCGAAAATCCACGGGACGTTTTAAAGCATCACTACAGCACTTTTTGTCAGCCAGAGTTTTGGTTAGAAAACCCGCGCACCACTCCTGAGTTGCATGATTTAGACCTTCAGCTAACCGCTTCTAGGATGGGCAACTTTGCAGAGGGTTGGCAGTTAGCCCAGAAAATTGAAAAAGATGAACCAAACAACCATCGCGCAGCATTTAATCGTGGGTAGTATGTGTTGCATCAAGGTAAGATTCAGGAAGGCTATCAACTGATGGATCGTGGTCGCATAGTCGGTGTCTTTGGTAATTCACCCCCTAACTCACCCACACCGCCGTGGGATGGGAAGTCTAAAGGCGTTGTTTTGCTTAATTTAGAAGGTGGATTAGGTGACCAGATACACCAAGTACGCTATGCCAAGCACATTGCTGCTAGAGGCTGTAAAGTCATTGTCGCTTGCTCTGGCTCTTTGGTGACACTATTTACCGATGTAGAGGGCGTAAGCGCGGTTGTCCAGCACGATTGCTGTCAGGGTGTTTATCATGACTTTTATGTGCAAGGTATGTCAGCCGTTGTGCCACTTGGGTTTGAGTTAGAAGACTTAACAGGCGAACCCTACATTACTAAGCCTAAAACTATTAAAGGGTTTCGTAAGCGCATTGGTCTTAGATGGCAGGGGCAAATGGCGTTTGAAGATGAACACCAGAAGAAATTCCCTTATCAGTTAATGTTTAATGCTTTAAAAGATATTGATGCGGATTTTATTTCTTTACAACGCGATGAAGGTGCGGAGGCTTGCCCACGTTGGGTTAAACAGGTTCCACTTGATTCTTGGGAAGATACTCGACAGGCTACGGCTTCTTGTGATTTGGTTATATCTTCTTGCACTTCAGTCAGTCATTTAGCGGCTGCTATGGGTGTTGAGACTTGGACGGTGATCCCTGTCATGCCTTACTTCCTGTACGCGCAGGAGGGTGATATGTGTCCCTACTACGATACAATGAAGCTACTTAGGCAAGAATCCTTTGGTGATTGGGAAGCCCCATTTAATAAAATTAAAGAGCGCCTTGGTGAGAAAAAGGCACTGCGGAGAGTAAAATGAGTGGAAAGTGGCCCGGTGGTTTTATCAACAAAACAGCCCCAACTGTTGTTGGCCCTACTGATGGCGAGGGAGGTTCTGCGTCAGGCATATGGACTTTAGATCAAGTAGCAGATTATAAGCAGCGGGGTCTGTGGCCTTTACCTACACCCTCAAGACCTATGTGGGCAATAGGCGGGTATAACGCGACAAAACAATTAGGCTTAAATGATACTGTTGCTCGTTCTTCTCCTAACCAAATAGGGTCAGCCACTACATGGAAAACTCTAGGGTGTGGTTGGTATCACGCTATGGCTATTAAAAAAGCTGGCACACTTTGGACTTGGGGGGATAATAATAGAGGTCAACTAGGGAACGGTAATACCACAAACGGAGGTGTCCCTGCCCAGATTGGCGCTCTCACTACGTGGTTAGAGATTTCCGGTGGGTATGGTTTTACTTTGGCTACTAAAACAGACGGCACTTTATGGACTTGGGGACTTAACACTTACGGGCAATTAGGAAAAAGTAATACGGCTAACTATTCCTCTCCAGTACAGGTGGGTGCATTGACTGATTGGTTAAAAGTAGCTGCAAATTATGAAGCGGGCTACTCGATTAAAACCGATGGCACTCTATGGTCGTGGGGGAAAGGAGACAACGGCCAATTAGGAGTAGGTAATACAACCAACTATTCTTCTCCAGTACAGGTGGGTGCGCTTACTAACTGGGCTAAACTACCGCCAGTGGCAGGGTTTGAATTTTGCGGTGCAATTAAAACCGACGGGACTCTTTGGACTTGGGGTGATGGGGCTGCTGGTCGATTAGGCCACAATAATACCGCTGGTCGTAATTCTCCTGTACAGGTAGGTGCGTTAACTACGTGGTCAGAGATAGCCTGTGGTAGAGCCTTTATGTTAGCGGTTAAAACAGATGGTACTCTTTGGGCTTGGGGAAGCGGTGGCGGGGGTGCATTAGGCATAGGCAATACAACTAATTATTCCTCCCCTGTACAGGTAGGGGGGTTAACTACTTGGGCCTCTGTATCCACAGGTTCAAACAGTGGTTTTGGTGTTACTACTGGAGGCAAGTTATATGCTTGGGGCTATGGCATATACGGGCAGTTAGCCCAAGGTAATAGCACTAACTATTCTTCACCAGTGCAAGTTGGGGCATTAACTAATTGGAG
>WLWH01001671.1_pt1 | contig 13886 bp, 18 predicted proteins | sample 6712741 | NCBI WGS metagenome assembly WLWH01 (sample SAMN12718694, study PRJNA515312) | sponge metagenome | isolation source: marine sponge | host: Mycale hentscheli | place: New Zealand: South Island, Marlborough, Capsize Point | collected 2003-05-01 | reverse complement strand
AACATAGCATTCAGATCTATTTCATCTGCTGCCTTAGCCGTTTGTTCATACATCACCGTTAAATAATGCTGTAATGTTTCATGAAAGGCTGTACCAAATAAAGTATGAATACTTTGACTGAATTGTCTCAAGCCACGTATATATGCTAATTCCCATTGCTTTGGACATTTACTATACATTGCAAATTGAGAATATGATATTTTACGATCACCTTTCTGCGGCTCTTTGATATTGAATTTTACTAACTTATGCATACTTAAATATAATAAATTATTCTCAATAAACCAAATTTTTTCTATGCTAATTTATCTATAGATCTTTGCAAATACCACAACGCCTTTTCCAAATCTTGTAATTCAGCCGCTGGTTCTTTTTTACCTGCACGTGATACATATTTTACAACATTACCTAAATTGAAATCCAAATCCCATGCTTCAATTACTTTGATAGCTTCGTATGGATTATCTTTACCACCGTAATGATCCGGATGATATACTTGTTCTGATTCTGTAAACTCGACTTTGGTTTTTCTATCCTTAATTACTTTAGCCATTGTTTTATTTCCTTTTCTGTTTTACCATAATCCTTTAACAGATTTTTCAGATCATCTACTCCATTATCTTTCCAGAAATCAATATATGTTTTAGCATCTCGTTTTGATATCTGATAATGCTGAGTTAACATTCCTAACAGGTCTTTGTTATACTCTTTTGCTTTCTTGCCTTTTATATATTTGCTATACATTTTTTGTTTTGGTAATACATCAAAATATAATTGATATACATGTTTTTTACTTAACGGTCCAATTGTATATTGCTGAAACATATCAACAATCTCGATTAGATCAGGATTCATTGACAACCACCTATTGATTAAATATGGCGAAAATGATTTCTGATCTAATTCTGATAATGTATTCCAATCAACTTTCTTAAATGTAATATTAGCTAAATGATCGAATATAGTAGCTGCCTTCTTCATATTATGAATATAATAACTTTTTCTCGTAAATCCTAATTACATTCCCATCATTGCCGGGTCAAGTTGAGGAGCTGGTTTATCTTCTTTAATATCAATCATAACACATTCGGTAGTTAACATTGTACCAGCGACTGATGCAGCTTTTTCTAAAGCTATTCTTGTTACTTTAACCGGATCGATAATTCCTGTCTCGATCATATTAACAACTTTTTCTGTCCTTGCACAATAACCATCTGTATATGGACCTGATCCATTTAATTTACTATAAATGACCTCTGCATTTAATCCCGCATTCTTCATGATAGTATTAAATGGTGCATGGCATGCTTTGATTAGAATATCACCGCCGATAGACTGATCTTCGTTCTCATAAGAAATATTTACATCTGCAAATCTACGTAAAGCAATACCACCACCTGGAATGATTCCTTCTTCAACAGCTGCCTTTGTTGCATTTAGAGCATCATCTACTCTATCTTTTTTCTCTTTCATTTCAACTTCCGAACCAGCACCAATTTTAATCACAGCTACACCACCTGATAGTTTTGCTAACCTTTCACGTAATTTTTCAGTTTCATAATCTGATATGCTAGCTTCTATTTGATTTTTGATTGATTCTATACGTTCTTGTACATATTCAACATCGCCAAAACCATTTACGATAGTTGTAGTATCTTTATTGATAACTATTTTTTCAGCTGATCCTAATTGTTCCAAAGTGGCCTTATCTAATTTATGGCCTTTGGTTTCAGATATTACAAATGCACCTGTAATTGCTGCAATGTCTTCTAATACTTCTTTTCGCTTTTCTCCAAATCCTGGAGCTTTAACTGCACATACTTTTAAACTACCTCTAACCTTATTAACTACCAATGTTGATAACGCTTCTCCATTGATATCATCTGCAATAATCAATAATTCACTTCCTTGTTGTGCTACTTGTTCTAATATTGGTAATAACTGTTTCATGTTAGAAACTTGACCATCAACCATTAATATTTTCATATTAGATAACACAGCTTCCATTTTATTTGCATCTGTTACAAAATATGGAGATAGGTATCCTCTATCAAACTGCATCCCCTCAACAACTTCTAATGTAGTTTCTGATGTTTTGCCTTCTTCTACAGTAATAACACCATCTTGTCCTACCTTTTCCATTGCCTTGGCAATAATAGCACCAATAGATGAATCATTATTAGCTGATATTGTTCCTATCTGAGCTATTTCAGCATTATCCGTTACTGGATTAGATAAATCTTCTAAATATTCAGTAATTTTAGTAACTGTTTTATCAATACCTCGTTTCAATTCAATTGGATTTGCTCCATTTGCAATTTTCTTATAACCCTCAGTTAAAATAGCACGAGCTAATACCGTAGCAGTTGTAGTACCATCACCTGCCATATCATTTGTTTTTTGTGCTGCTTCTTTTACCATTTGCGCACCCGCATTTTCAATTGCATCTTCCAATTCAATTTCCTTTGCTACAGAAACACCATCTTTAGTAATATGCGGTGCTCCAAACTTTTTATCGATTACAACTGTCCTACCACGAGGTCCTAATGTTGATTCAACTGCATCTGCTAATTGCTGTACGCCTGATAATAATGCTGTACGCGCTTCTTCATTAAATAATAACTTCTTTGCCATAACTATTTTTCTTGTTTGATTACTTTAAATTCTTCGTTTACAAATCCACAGTCGTCACATCTAAATGTTGGTACTGGCATGATCTGTTCTTTACCTGTTTGTGATACTAAAGCTGATACAACTTTAAATGCATGTACTTGTCTGAAATAATGACCTCCGCAATTTTCACATACAAGATCTTTCATTGTTGATGGGTCCATTGCTTGCCCTTTTGGTTTTCCATCCATTCCTACTATTGACATAGTCTTCCTTTTATTTTAGTTCGTTTAATAATTTAATCATTGTAGACATCATATGCAATTCTTTATCTACTGCAAATGCATCTTGATATTGAGATTCTGCTAATATAAGTATAACCGATGCCAAATGACCTTTAGCATAATTATCGATCTCATCAAATAAAAACTTATGCAATGATGTGAAATCTTGAACTTTACTATTGGCTATCAATTGCCTGATATTTTTAAAGGCATCTCCTTTACTTTGATCGCTCTGTAATAGTTCTAATAACTCGCTCATATAATTGGCTTGTACTAAACTAGCATCATCTATAACCAATTTACCATCAACTACTTGCCGTTGACATGAATTCAAAACTCTCCTGATATCCGGATAACCAGCGTTAATAGTAGTAGCTATATCCTTTGTATCATATTGGACTTGCAACTCGTTTAAGATGGTCACTATACGTTTAGCAACCTCGGTTTTATTAGGCGGTGTAATACCAAATACTTGACATCTACTTTGAATAGGATCGATAATTTTTTCAACATAATTACATGTTAATATAAATCTAGTTGTTTTAGAAAATGTCTCCATTAGATTACGTAACGCTGCTTGACCATTTGGAGTCATATAATCAGCCTCATCTAATATCACAATCTTCCATTGTCGAAATCCTACTGTACTAGCATAATTCTTGATTTTAGTCCTAACCGTTTCAATATTATTCTCATCAGATGCATTGACATACATCACATCGGCATCGACATTATTTGCAATAATCTTAGCTAATGTCGTTTTACCAGTACCTGCTCCTCCATAAAATAATAAATGAGGAACATCTCCTGATTTCAAATATAATTTTACTTTTTCGATGATATGTTCATTACCGACATATCCATCTAATGTTCCGGGTCTAAACTTTTCAACCCATAATGTATTTTCTTGATTACCAAACATATTTTTTATTTACCTGTTGAACCATAACCACCAGCACCTCTTTCGGATTCTGATAATGTTTCTTCTTCTCTTAACTCTATTTCTGGATATGGCATTATCACCAATTGGCCAATTCTATCTCCTTCTTGGAATCTTTTCAATGAAGCAAAATATGAATCTCTATGAAATTTATATCTGAATGTTATCTCGCCTCTATATCCAGAATCAACTACACCTACACAATTAGCCAACCGAAGATCTGTTTTTGATACAGATGATCTTGGAAATAACAAACCTACATAACCTTTTGGTATTTCAAAAGCTAAACCGGTATGATATTCAATAAAGCTATGTTCTTTATTAATTGTATAAGTTATTGCCGATATATCCAATCCCGCATCTCCGTCTTTAGCATACGAAGGTGTAATTGCATTAGGTGATAATTTTTTAAATGATACTTTCATATTACGCTGTCTGTAATTGTACTAGATAATAAGTTGATGTATATGATTTAGATGTAAATGATGCACGAGCTAACCCCGCAGCAGATATTTCCAATGTACCTGAGTCCGCATCCTTGTTAGTCTGTAATATTTCTTTGAATAGATTAGATGAAAAACATACAGTACCTAAATCACTACATTCTTCTGAATTACAATCAAATGAAAATTTAATTCTATTTGTATTGATAGACGAATAATTAATTATAATGTCTAACTTACCATTTTTACAAGCTACACCAAAATTCTCCGAATCCGGCAATGCATTTTTTGCTTTAATAAATTTAGTTATAAAATCTTTATCAATATTAATTTTAGCATTCCAATCTGGTAATTGTTTAAGTTCTGGGACTTGTCTAATAACTGATAGATCTGCTAACATAAATTTCATATCAACATCTTTATCATCTATATCAATACTAACAGATTTTTCATCTATTGTATTAACTTTAACTGATAAGTCATCGCCTACAGCCGATAACATTTTAGTTAATTGAGGAGTTGCATATACCCCTAATTCATTTGCCCCTAAATCTATATTAGATTTAACAGTTCCGATGACATTTTGATCATCAGTGATAAAATCGGTCTCTACCGTTCCGTTATCCGATTTCCATTTAACAGATGTTGTAGCTCCTGCTAAGTAATAACGATTTATAAAATTTACTAGTTCTGTTTTTTTCATATTAACCTACATTAAAATATTTAGATATTATTTGATTGTTTACTAAGTCTCTGGTACCTCCACCAAATTTGTCATATAATTGACTATTCTTTTCATATATATACACTGCCTTATCTGGATCTTGGAACATTTCCTCCATGCTCATTAAGATGGAATAGAAGTCTCTTGGAATTACTGTTTTTAACAATTCGTTATGACATTTCACTACTTCTTCAACTTGCTTGACAGTTTCATTGAAAACAAACAAGTTATTCAATGTCATTTTCATTGTCACATCACCTTTATAATTTGATACATCACCAAATGTAAAGCCTTCTGATACTGGATGTCCTAATGGATTTGGAACTAAGTCATCAGCATTATAAGGCAAATTCTCTCCTTTTGGAAAATATAAATCTGTAAATGTCATCTTGCTTAATTGAGGTGAATGCAGATATGTTCCATATACAGGATACAGACCAGGCGAACTCGAATCTGTAGATACTTGTATCCTGCCTCCATGATATTTGTTTAGCATCTTCTGGAAGAAACTTAACATAAAGAAATCTGATATTTTAGATATTCCTAATACATGTACAAATTGATTACGAGCCTTTTCAAATTCTCTGTTCTTTATCATCGGTGCTAATGCTGACATGAACATACTTACTCGTTTCTGAGCTCCTCCGATACACCAACCATTGAATTCAAAATCTTTCATCTTTTGATACCATTGATCATATTCCTCAACATTATTACCTTGAACGACATTTAAGAATTTACATTTACCAGTTTGATTATCTGCAAAGTATTTGAAATTATCATAACTAATATCCATGCATTCATAAAACTTGCCATCGTATTTAGCTCTAGGTGGAATATCCAAGTTAACTCCTAAATCACAATTTGCTTCTAACCAATCAAAAATAGTTTTCTTAAAAGCCGGATCCCATTTAATAGCACCTGTTGCTAATTGGAATCCTCCAGAATCTCCTAATACTAAAACATCATCATCAAGTCCATATCTGTCTCTAGCATCCATCCATTTGTAATGGTGGCCTGCTGTTATCAGAAAATATGGATGTCTCCATCTCTCAGGAAATTCCTTGTCATAAAATCTACAAGTCAAACCAGGCTTAACTTCTTTATTCTTTTTGAAGTCGCCGGCACATCCACCTGCAGATAATGACGGATAATAAATTAAATCTTTCATAATGCTAATTCCAATTGGTTATTTACTTTTTCTTGATCAAGCAATGCTTGGCAATATTCTTTTTCATGCCATATACATAACTCTTTATCATAATCATTTGCTATGATATATCCTTCCATACGTCTTCCTAAGTCTGATATGTTAACTATATCATCATGAACTTTAGGACTAGCTAATGCATTTTCGATAGTTTTCAATGCATCCCATACATCAAATGGCTTATACATTCTATCTTTATCTACAAACTCTGGAAATGATCTGAAATCTGGATATACAATATCTGCTCCGAATGCAGTAGCTTCTATTACAGTCCATGATACATAATCTTGTAATGATGAATTGAATTGTATTCTACATGTAGCTAATTCTGTATAATATTCTTCTTTTGTAAGTCCTTTAAGGAGCTTGAACCTAGGTTGTTTTTCTGCTAATTCATACATTGCATCAATAACACCTGGTAACATTGATCTGAATTCCTTTCCTGATGTAGTAACATGCCATTCAAAAGACGGATGATCATTTAAGAAGTTTTCAGCAACTCTCATCATAAAAAATGGATTCTTCTCTTTATCTAATCTACTTGAATATACAATTGTATTTTTCACATCTAAATCAAATGAATCAGGTAATTTAGCCATTGTCGCTTCTCTATGAATTGGTAATGATACGACATGGATCGGAGCTTTAAATCCAGCTACTCTCAATTGTTCTTTATGAATACTAGAACCTACAAATATACCAGTCATTCTTTTATCCAGACCTAATTCATATGACCTCATCCAATCTTTCATTGCATATGTGAAATCATACTCATCTACTGATTGAGCATGTAACATACCATATACTTTCACATTGATATTATAAAGATCTAATGCATACCAAACTGCATCTAAGCCTGGTCTCCAATAATCTTGCAAAAATATCACATCACCATCTTCTACATCACCATCATAGATATGCTGTAAGAATCGCTCACATTGAGTTAAACTATATTTACCTCTGCCAATAGCATCTAATACTGCTCCTACCTTAATCTCTTGATCCGGATCAAAGTCTCCTTCAATATCAACAAACTCTAACTTATCTTTATAAGTTTCAAATGTAGCCGGCATCCATTCTTTACATAATTGATATGTATACCTAGCTTTCAATGGCTCTAAACCAAAATAAAATACTTTTCTTCTTCTCATTCTTTTATTCTATCAAATTTATAATCATCCGGATTAATACTCATCATATTACATTTAGTTATCTGATGTACTCTATACCAACCAGCATCGATTGATAATGTATCTGTATCTTTTAGCTTTTCCAAATTTGGATCTGTAATTCGATATATGATATGAGCTCTATTAAATACTGACATTGGTATTTTAGACATCGTAGAAGAATTAGCTTCTATCGTAACATATTGTTTTGTCTCTAAAATATCATGAATCTCTTTCCAATTGCCATGCACACAACACATTTCAATATATTCAATTGTAAAATAGATATGAGGATAATCTTTAAAATTATCTGGGACTTGTCCTCTAACAAATACCGTCTCAATATCAGATAATCGGCCTTCTACTTCTCGGCCATACCAATAACTTTTTCCGTACATATTTTTTTTTATTTTATTAAATATAACAACTTTATTTCAATAATCCTAATCAAAAGGAGAAAAACTTTCCTAAATTATTATTTTTTGGAATCGATCCCCATTTCATTGCACTATAAAAATCACCTAACTTATTTGCAAATGCTGAATTAAATACTTTTTCATAATCAATATGTTTAGTAACAAACTCATTTAATGCTTCTGGATCTTCATAACCTTTCAATGCCATTGTATCTAACCCCATTGCATTAGCTCTTATATAAGTCCATTTGATCTTTTCACCGTTGATAATTCCTTGGTATTTTTTCTTCAAACCTAAATGAGATATCATATCATTATAATTTAAAGCAGATTTAACATGTACCGGAGTTCCTTTCATCCTAGGTGTAAATGGCTTATCACCTTTTCTAACATATTTTGTTACCTGTTTAACACCCGTTGGAAACATCACATCAATCAATGGCAATGTCTTCATATGTTCTTTGAATTTCAAAATCTTTTCATCCAATGTAGGCTTATCAATATCATTTAACATATCTTCCAATACCTCTGCCATAAACTTTCTAAATGACGGAGGAAATGATGATCGTACTACATCTAATCCTTTAACATCTAATTTAGATACAGTATGACCTTCAATGTTAATTATCCATTGAGCATATCGTTTCTTGGCAATCCATAAACCAGCCTTGGCAACGTTTTCCTGTTTAATATCAAATCTATGTTTAGTAGTATTATGAAATCGTTCTGCATAAATATTATAGGCATTGTTAATGAATCCTTGCATTTCATCGGCTATTTCTATAGTCTTATCAGCCATCCATTTTTCATCTGCGATATTATAATCTGGATATCTTTTCTCTATTAACGGCAACGATGAAAAGAATACAGAATCAGTATCAATATAAATGTTATAATCTTCTTTTTTACCTAATTCTTTTGTATAGAATTGATTACCAATATCAGCCGTAAATTTAATTAATTGCTGACCTGTCGATGTAATAGCCGTTGCATTATCTGGGTCAAAGAATCTAAATCCTGGATTACCTAATACTCCATAAAATGAATTCAGAAGAATCTTTGTTACCAATTGCATCCTATCATAATATTCAGCTTTAGCCTCATCTCCTTCTTTTTCATATTTCTTACGAAGATTTTTATATTCAACTCTTTCATTGAACCATTTATCCAAAATAGAAGGCAAGAATCCTTTTATCTTTGTATCATATATAACACCATTCGCTGCAATAGAATATTCATTATCCGTAAGATACTTTTGAAGATCTTCAGTAGTCTCCCAACCATTCCAACCATCACTGTAATGAGTTCCTTGTTTTTTAACAAACTTATGCCCATCAAAATTTTCAATCTTAGTAACTTTAGTTTCTGGAGAAACTCCAAGTGTCATGATGATACTAGGATATAACGATGTTAAGTCAAGGTCATATACCCACTTATAACGACCTGGATTAGGTGGTTTTACATATGCTCCTAACAATTCCAATGGTTCATCAGAAACACGAGGTTGCCTATTAGGAGCTACAATATCTAATCTATTCAAGTATGTAACAGCTGCTCCGTCTAGATATCTAGTTGCAAATAAAAAATCTTCATAAGGAACATGGCCTTTATGACATATACCACGAGCCAGATCAATCAGCTTCATTTTCTGATCTAATTCAACTACCAGATCGACATCGTTCATGTTATAATCGATATAAGCTTGAATATCACTTTTCAATAAATCATCTAACGATCCGTCATATTTCATCTTACCTTTACCTAACTCTTTTTGAGATATGGCTTCTAATGAATAACTAGACTCTTGAGAATATGTAAAGTTTTTATACAATGCCATATAATCTAAACATGATACTCCTGATATTCTATATCTGTTTCTATGTTTCAACCAGATAACATCTTTGATAGGTGATAATGTCCTAGCTTTCTTTTCTCCGACAACCTTAACCAATCTGTTATACAAATATGGGATATCAAAGAAATCAATATTCCAGCCTGTAATAATAGTAGGTTGTATTTCATAATAGGTTTGTAAAAACTTATCTAACAATGTATATTCATCATGACATGATATGATCTTGACATTATCCTTTACTGTGGATTCAACAACGCCTTCTTTATCTAAAACCCAGACATATCGCTCATCACCAGCATGATCATAAATTGCCATTGATGTTATTTCATGTTCCGCTGTTTCCGGAGTAGGGAAGCCATCTGCAATATCAACTTCAATATCAATTGTCAATAATCGATGTCCTATAGATGATTCATCAGAATCTTTATACATATCAATTAATGTACGAGTTTCTGGATTGATATCAGATTCGTATAAACCTCGATCATCTTTATCAAAATCAAATACTTTTTCAACACGTTGACCATCTAATGCAACATGTTTACCGTAAGATGATTTACGATATGCATATGGTTTATATTTTACCTTGACATGACCTTTTACATCATCCCAGATATGAACCATATTGGAATTTCTATTATATGCTACTGCTTGATACATTAATTAATTTTATAAACGTTTCTATAATTTCTCTTCAAAGAATTATCATCTAATCCATAACCGACAATCCATTCATCGCCTATTTCAAAAGCAAAATGATCTACTGGCATTTTAGTATCTTTTCGTTGTACTAATGTAACTACTTTAACCTCGGCTGGCATTTTATCATCTACATGATGCAAAATTTCTATCATAGTTGCGCCTGTATCAACAAGATCTTCAACAATATAAACTCGCTTACCTTTCAATTCTAAATCTAAATGTTTAGTAATCTGAACACCTCCAGAATTATCTTGACCATCATATGACTTAGCTCTGATAAAATCTATCTGTACATCAATACCCATATCCTTAACAAGATCAGTAAAAAACATAAACGCCCCATTTAAGACACATACCATTACAGGCGGTAATGAATTACCACTAGCTTTATGCTCTTCGGATATTCTATGCGCCAATGCTCTTACACGACGCTCTATTTTATATTCAGGTATTAATATTTCCATTATTTATTATATCCTCGTATGAATTCATAATACTCATTTCTTGTAGCCGGGTCATTTTTAAATGCACCGGTTAATTTAGATGTCTTCATTGATGCGCCTCCATGTTTAACTCCTCTGCATTGTACACAATTATGACTTGCATCTATCATAACAGCAACACCATTATTATCTTCGATGATTGCATCTACTGCATGATGAATGGCAACTGTTAATTGTTCTTGAATTGCACCTCTTCTACCAAAATGTTCTACCAATCTATTTAGTTTAGATAATCCAATTACATGACTATCTTTACCTGGAATATAAGCAACATGTACTACACCCATAATAGTTTGATGATGATGCGAACACATTGAAGTTAATGGAATACCGCCTTCGAATACTATACCATCATAACCATCACTAGGAAATGTTGTTATAGCCGGCGGTGCTTCGTATCTACCTGCCCATAAATCATTTACATATGCTTTAGCGACTCTATATGGAGTTTTATCTGAATTAGGATCTTCTTTCCAATTCACTTTTAATGCATCTAAAAACATTCCAAATGCATGTTCAGCATCGGCAATCATTGCCTGTTTCTCTTTTTCTGTTAAAGGTCGGCCTTCTGCTGCACCATTAGCATAACCGGCCTTTACTAGTTCTATATTTATTTCTCTTTTCATACTTTAATATAAAAAATTTTTTTCAAATAAACAAATAGCTCACACACTTTTTATTTATTTATTTTTAACTTTATCTACTTTCGCATCTACAGCTCTATGCAGATCCGCTACGTGTTCTGAAAATTTTGATATGATCTGGTCAGCACGTCTGTCCATGTTACGAGATACTTCATCAAAGTCTTGATTAGTATCACGTTTCATATATTCCATTTCTGTATGTAAATGATTTTCTAAATCATCAATTCTACCCTTTAAATTTTTATAAACCTGCATGATCGCAATTGCAATCCCACAAATCAATAAAGTGACTAAAACTGTAATTATTATATGTTCCATAATTATCCTCCTATGTTATGGTGTGAGCTATTTGTATTATTTGTTTTTAGATGATACCATTGATAGTTCTGATTCATGAACCAAATGATATTCCTCTTCTTCCAATTTAATTTTTTTACCATCACCGGCTTTTGATTTATGTATAAGTACATTATCACCAGGTGCTGTTGACATTGGTATACGATCTCCTGTCTGAGTAAATAATCCAGCTCCTACTGCTATTACATCTCCTACCAAATATTCTGTACCGACACCATCCATTAAAATGATTCCGGATTTGTTTGTTTCTGCTTGTTCTTCTAGTTTTAATAAAACTAAATCACCCATGGGTTTCATTTTCATAACTATTCCTTTATGTTGTTTAAAATATTACGTAACTTATCTATAAGGCCTTGCACCTCATCCGGGTCCATTGTTATTGCACAACAGACACTTACATTCTCTTCAATTTCATTTAGCAGTTCTAATGCCTCTTCCATTATACTCCACGTTCTGTATCATATGCAATGATATGATCTCTACCTGTCATATTATAACCATGTTCAGCACATAATTCAAATACTAATGGATACATCTTAATCAACGTTTCTCTTGTATCACCAGCCGGCATGATATATGTCTTATTTTTTGGAATATCCATTTCAACTCTAAACGTTTCTATTTCAGCTAAATTTTCTTTAGTACCATCCCATACTGGTTTATAATGATAATCTTTATGATAATCAATTGTTTTTCTGATAGCTTCTTTATTTAATCTAAGTCTATTATGTACCTTAACCATACGGTCATCTACAATACTCCCATTAGGTGTAATAGCCCCCACCATGGGAACACTATTGCTAAACTTAGGAGACAAACTAATAAGATCCAATGGAATATCTGTTTCAATAAAATGGGATCCTTCAGTTTCAATAGTAACAAAAATATTTCTTTCATTTGCAAAATACATTATCTCATTTACTAGAGCAGGATGCATTGTAGGCGATCCACCGGTTAACATCATTTCTTTTACATGAGGATTATCATCATATATCTTAACAATATCATTAAAGGTAAATGTACCTTTTTCTGGATGAATACTTGTATACCAACTATCACACCAACCTCCTTCTCCAAAATAACATCGGTGAGTACAGCCGGTTGTTCTTACTGCTATTGTAGGTCTTCCAAATCTACTTCCTTCGCTTTGCACACATCTGTATACTTCTAATACAGGGAGTACTTTGTTATAATCGTTTAATCTTTTCATCTTTGTTTTAGAATGGGAGGTCGTCGGCATCATCGACATTACTATTGGTAGCATTTAATAATTTATTTAATTTATCTTCTAGATCTCTTACACGTCCTAATACTTCCATCATTTCATCTTTACGTACTAATACTTGATCTGAACGCTTATATATAGTATCTAAAAAGTCTATTGGATATGTAGCAACTGATTTGTAATCATCTGTCTGTACTGCTTCTGGTAACATTTTATATTTCAGTTTAATGCCTTGTTCTTCTGCAAGTTTAGCAACCTGAATGCCATCTTTGTTCTTTGCAGTAGATCTGCCAAGATAATCATATAATGATATGTATTGTATTTCGCTCATGATTTAACTATTTCATAAATTATTTTTACATCACCAAATGTAGTTGTATATGTCCAATAACTATCCTTCATAGATTGCTGTATTTTTCTTGTTCTCAAAAAATTCTACTCTTGCAATACGTACTCTGCCTTTTGTTTCTTCAAAGACGAATGCATTAAGTTTGTTATAAATAAACTCAGCAAACCTTTCAGCTCCAACCGGTCCTTTCATTACACGTAACTGGATTATCTCATTGCCATCTAATGCACGAAACGTAGGTAGAGTCGGATCATCTTCTGCTATAACAACTGTATGATCAAACATATAATCCATCCATTCTTTAGGAGACATTCCATCGATCTTTGTGTTAGCTCTTTTCATTCCTCCAAAGTCCCATACCCAATTGCGATGATCTAATTCACCTTCAAAGGTTACTTTGAATTCTATTGCATATCCATGCAGATATTGACAATGTGTCGTTGTTGCTTGCCATT
>WLWH01001670.1_pt1 | contig 13892 bp, 14 predicted proteins | sample 6712741 | NCBI WGS metagenome assembly WLWH01 (sample SAMN12718694, study PRJNA515312) | sponge metagenome | isolation source: marine sponge | host: Mycale hentscheli | place: New Zealand: South Island, Marlborough, Capsize Point | collected 2003-05-01 | reverse complement strand
GAGGTAGAATGAGTACAGCGCAAGCAGCTCGTTTTGCTTCCCAAAGCAGACCAGCAAATCCAATCGTAGACACGTTAATATACAATGGGAGCAGCAACATAGTAGGTGCTTTTGAGTTTTATGATGGATCAAATTGGTTTATTTTAGATGAATAGTATTGACTAAAATATTATTCATTCCTATATTTGCTATATTATAAACTATCAAAAAATAAGAGACGTTATATGAGCGAACAAATTGAAGGTACTGCAACTACTTCTACTGCAGAAAATGCTACAAATAATAATCAAAATATTCCAACACTCCGTGATCAATTAGTAGAACTTGGCCAATATTCCCAAGCTCTTATTAATGATTTTACTGTATTATGTGGTGGTGAGAAGTTTCAAGATGGAGCTAGAAAAGAGCTGATTAAAAAGGAAATTAACGCTTCTATTGAGATCTTACAAACTTTAAATAATTTTGTTGATAAAATTTAATTGATATTTTTGTTGTTACTTAGTATTATACATAAAGGGGTTATATCTTTTTAGAGTTTTCTTCCGTTGGTTAAAGTATAACTCTTTTTTTTATTACAATGGCCTTTGTAGATTACCAAAATAAAATCTTTGTAAATGTTGGCGAAAGTACCGCGGGTGGTCCTGATGGAACGCCTGCAGAACCTATTACCCTACTTGATACAAACGTAGAAAGAAGCGTACTTCTTGTATGCAGTTTAATAGTCTGTAATATTACAGCTCTACCTATTAGATTTAATTTAAGAAAAGAAAAAACTATCGTTACAAAGGATGGAAGCATAAACCCCGTTATTGCTAATGTTGAAACCGTTACGCAATTCCCCATAGAACCGTTTACTACAGTTGATATAATTTCACATTTTAAGCTAAATATCCCGCTTGTTATTAATAATACGCTAACAACCCTTACTACTGACAAACTCCTCGCTTTTACTAACGGAAATGAGCAGGTATGCGACTGCGAAATAACTTATACCGTTCTAGAAGAGACAAACGTACCGGTATAAAGCAAAAATAACTTTTGCTAATAAAATGATTTTTTTATATACTATCTTTATCTAACTTAATTTTTAAATGGTACTAAAACGCTTATGACTGATGCTCCTATTACTTCGCTTTCAAGTTTAGATATTACACCAAAAGATGGTGATCCAAATTTAGGTTTTTATCTACCAAGAATGACCTTAGCCGAAAGAAACGCAATTCCTACTCGTATACTTAGAGCCGGTTGTATGATTCATTTAATGCCAGATAATGTTGCGCAAGAATATGATGGTACAACTTGGCGTACTCTCTCTAGAACCGGAGATATTGAAATTCATGCAGAATCATTAACTTTTACATTAGCTAATATTACGGTAGACTCTAATGTACTCTTTACAGTTAATAATTCTGGGCCAACTGCCAATCAAGTATTTGCAACAATAAACGGCAATTTATTTACAGGGGCTCCAAGTAATGGTACTACTGCTACGATAACAGCTACTATACCAGAGGGTTACAGACCTGCTGCTGATGTGACTGCAAATAACTCTGTAATAATTCTTGATAATGGGGCATTCCCTACTACTGCAGCGCAAGTAGTAGCTAATGTTGGAATTGTTGCTTCAACGGGAGTACTTACTATTACAAGAACAGGAAACTTTTCTGCGGCGGCAAATAACGGATTCCTAACATTCTCAATGAGTTGGACAAGAGCGTAAAGCGGAGGCGATTTTGAGCAAAGCCTTATTGGATTATCTTTATAATAGCGGTCAAATACAAGGAGGAGACCAGCAGACAGCTGTGCCTTCAACGGATCCTCGTCTTGCCTATTTAAACTATTTGCAAAACGCTCCGCAATCCGCTAATATGACGGGTGGTTCTTCTGAGGCACTTTTGGTTCCTCCGAATTCTCCCACAGAAGAACCTTTTTCAAGCGGAATAAGATCAGCAATCCACGCCGCAAAAACTTCTCTTGACATGACAGATAAACAGCGCAATAAGGCGCTTCGTCGCTCGCTTCTGACCTTTGGTCAGAATATGACCAGGGTTCCGCGCCAAAAAGGCTTTGGCCAAAATGCCGGGACTGTAGCGCGCGCACTTCTTCCTGCAATTGCTGAATATGATACAGCAGAAGCTGAAACCGAAGCTGCTAACGCAGCAGCACTCGAGCGTAAAACTCAAAGAGATGAACAAGCTCGACGTTACCGCGAAAGCTTAGCATTACGTTTATCCCAAAGAGACTTAGCAGAAAGACGTTTCGAGGAAGAAAAGAGAATGCATGATTTTCAAATGCAGCAAAGTAAGCCACAAGAATCAGAAAATATTTCGCCGCTTAGCGATCATTTTGCTCCTATTGAAAGCAAAACCGAGCGAACAGCTTACAGTAAAGTAAAACAATCCACTGGTGAAGTTCTTGGGGACTTGCAAAAAATTAAGTCTCAGTTTAAGGACTTGTTGAAGTTAACAAAGGATGACGTAATCAGTCCTATGAACCCTTATGTGGGTTCTTATGCAAACTCCGTAAAAGACATGTTAACTTATGTGGGATACGGCGGTAAAAACGAAAGAAAAAAATCAGTAAAAAGAATAGCGTTTGAAGCAGAAATAGATAAATTTAGAGTCGAATTTGAAAGAAAATTAAAAGGTGGTGTGCTTGGTAAGGGTATCATTGAATATTTTGATCAAAAAAATCTAATGCCTTCGATGCAAGATGCTCCTGATGTTTTTGAGGCAAAAGTAGCAGATTTAGAAGAAATGATCAGTAATCGCTTTGAGGCTGCTGATCAATCTTTGCGTCATAACCTGCATATTAGTCCTTATGACTTAAGTAATTTACAAGAAGGGTCGCACGCGATGAAGGGAGTAATGCCGGAAGCTAGGCCAGAGATGTCTACTGAAGAAGACGAGTTAACTACCGTATTGATGCAAAACGGTGCTGGCCAAGTATTTAGAGCGCCAAGTAACATGATTCAGAAAGCTTTACATGATGAAGAAGAACCATACGAAATACAACCGGAGGTCTTTAAAAAATTATCTCAAAAAAAAGGCGACAGCTGGCCAGCCCTAATTGGAAAATCCGCGCTTAAAGGAGCGACCGCTATAGGAGATCTTCCAAGGTTTACTGAAGAAGTTATTGCTTACCCTAGAAACATGCTAGCTAAGTATTTTAATGCACCTAGCTTAAGATACGCCCCGAAAATTCCAACTACATCAGATGCGCGGGGCTTTATAAAAAAACATACCGGTGTTGATTTAGAGCCACATCCTTCTACAGCGGGACAAAGGATAGCCTCCGTCGCTACCGAGTTTGCAAGCCCTGGAGGAATATTTGGAGCGCTTACTAAAGCAGGCAAAGCTGCTCGTGCCATATCCGCTGCAAAACAAGCTACTGCAGGAGCTGCAATAGGCGGAGCAAGCGGGGCTTTACAAGAAGCTGGAGTAGACCCGCTGATAGCTGATATTACGGCAATCGCCACACCGTATGCAGCTATAAAAGGCGCAAGTAAAATAGGAAAGATAAGCAAGAGCTTGTTACCTACTCCAGAAGAATCAGCAGGTCGGATCTTAAAAGATAAAATAGGCAAAAAGAATTTATCCAAAGTTGTAAAAAGATTAGATGGGTCCTTGCCGTTTAACGCTCCTGCAACGACTGCGGATCTTGCCCAGGACGCTGGAGTTTCAGCGCTTCACAGAGCGATGAGTCCGAATATTACGGCTATTGCTGAAAAACAAGCGTTGCAAGATAGTGCCCTAAAAGGAGCAGTCGGCGAACTATCCCCTCTTGCTGACGCCTCTCCTTTGCTTGCTGGCGAAACTATCCAAACAGGAATCGATAAGAACCTGCAAAAGGCTATCGCAAAACGAGGTAGGGAAACAGAACCGCTTTATGAGGCTTTAGACGCAGTAAAAGAAGGAGTGGACTTACCAAAAACTAAAAGCTTTTTAAAAAAAGAAAATAAGTTCGCCAAGGGGAGGATAAAAAAAGCTTTATCATATATACAAAATTTAATTACTAGCAATAAAAATAATCCGGAAGTATTGCTCTTGCAGGAAAAAACACTTAAGAAATATGAAGGCTTATCTAAGGGAGCAAAAGAAAAAATAGTAGAAGAAATTGGTATAAGTAAGCCCATTCCTGGTGAATTAAAGGGAGCACTTACTGAAATTACCGATCGCCTTGCTGCTGCTAAAAAGGGCGGAGAAAAAAATTTAGCTCGTATTTACAAAGAAGCTAAAGAAAATATACTTGCAGATATGGCAAATATTCCAGAAGAAGCTGCGGCTCGAAGTAAATACAAAGAGTTATCTAAACCAGTTTCTGCTGTTGAGAGGGAGCCGCTACTTAAGCGTTTTGTCAAAAAAGATGAATTTACCGATGAATTTGTCCTGTCTCCGGAAAAAATACCAGAAATGGTACTAAGTGGCACCAAAAAAAATACGGAAGCGTTAATGAAGCAAGTAGCGTCCTCTCCTAGAATGCTTGATACTGTTAGAGGTAGCTTTGTTAATAAATTATTTGATGAGGTAAGTCTTGCCTCTATAAATGCAAGCGGCGAGCAGAATTTGTCTTATCATAAATTCAATCGTTTCCTAAATAAGCATAAAGCTAAGTTAAATTTAGTCTTTGATAAGGACCAAGTACGGGTTTTAAATGATGCAAGAGAGCTGCTAAAAAGACGTAATTTAGTGCAAACTTTAGGCCGTGCTGTTGGTTCAAATACCCAATCAGAAACAACTTTGCTCGCAGAGCTTACCGGCTCAGTTGGAAGAGTAGGTGGTAAGATTATCGGAGCTATCCCAGGAGGGGGAAGAGTTAAACAAATAGCAACCCCAGTTTACAACAAATTGCAAGATATACAAAAGGCGGCAATTAAGGATGTCCTGGCTGAGGCTCTTATTAATCCAGAGAAGGCAAAGATATTATTAACGCCAGCAGCAGATATAAAAACAGTAAATCAATTGGAGAATTTACTCGGGAAACTTTCGCCTATAGCTGGGCATCATCTTGATGATAGAGAGCAGTAATGAGGAGAATATTACTATTCTTGAAAGACGTGTCTTTATTTAGTATAGCTTTTATTCTTTGTATATTTTTTTTATTCTATCTTTTTCATGCTCTTTTTTTATTTTTGTGCTTATTTTTTATGCTTTTTATGGTGTTTTTAATAAATGCTTTTTAAAAGTAAAGCTGTATAATAAGAACTATAAACAAAAACAGAGATTCGTATGAAGGCAGAAGAAATTGGGAATTTTATAAATCTAATACTTATAGCTGATAGCGTGCTTTTAGTCTTGTTAAATTATTTATTTAACTTGTGTAAAAAGAAAAAACAGTGAATTACAATCAATTAACAGCTCAGATTTCTGAATATGCAAATAGGACTGACCAGTTTTTTACTTCTAATATCCCTAATTTTATTAAGCAAGGGATAGAGCGTATATATAGCGAAGCAAAAAATATCGGCTTTGAAACTATTCTTGAAGGACAGATTGCTGCAGGCGATACTGTTATAGAAAAAGATGCGCTGTGGCGTGAGAATATTAGTTTCGAACTTATTGATACGATAGAACCTGATAAGTCGCGTTTTTTATGGTTGCGTCCTTTTGAGTTTTGTCGAGAATTTTGGCCAAATGCTACAAGTAGCGGAGTACCAGAATTTTACGCGGATACTTTTAATCAACAAGGGGCTAATCCTTATGGTGGACTTTATATAGTCCCAACCCCTGCAAGAAATTATAATTACAGATGGATATATTTAGGTCTTCCAGTCTTTAATCAGCAGAATCCGACAAATTTTTTAACTGAACGTTATTCAAGGTTATTATTTTATGCTTGCTTCTTAGAGGCTATGCCGTTCTTAAAAGATGATGAACGCTTGCCGCAAATAGAGGCACTTTATGCGTCTGCTTTAACTGATATTAATAGAGATACAGTTGATCGTCATAGCGATAGAACTTATAACAGAAATAAGGAATAACCTTGTAAATTTGAAGTCAAGATTCGAAATTACAATATTTTTAAAAATTTATGGCAAATTATATTACTCCTTTATTATATAAACCAGGGATCCATAGAGACGGAACCGACTTTGAGCCTTTTTATTGTAGGGAAGGTTATTGGATAAGGTTTAATGAAGGAAGAGTAAAAAAGATAGGAGGAATGTCTACCCCAAGTCGAAGTAATTACGACTCTCTTGCAACTAATGTTAGAATATTACCGGATATAAATAACTCTACTAAAGTAATAGGATTCGTTGCTGGAGGCAACAATATTGGTCGCTATGAGCTTAATATGGATTTTATGCCTCCCGTTAATTTTACAAATGAGCAAGTAACCCATAATTTAGAAAATCCCTTTTGGCATTCTGTCCGGGTAATAGATAATGGAGTTGATAATATAGCCTTTTTTGTAACTAATAGCAGAAATAATATTGCCGATAATACGCAAGGAAAACTCTATACATATTCGATTTTAAACAGAACTATTACCACTATCGCACCTACTGGGTACGACGTTCGAGCTAGCGGCGGTCTTGTTTATTCTGCTCCATTCTTGTTTTTATATGGAAACAGTGGACTTGTACAATTTAGTACAAGAACTAATCCTTTTGTTTTTCAAAATGATGAGGATGCGGGACTTGTTGGTGCGGGCTCTTTTAATATAGCAAGTGATAAAATAATCTATGGAAGAAGTATAAGAGGAGGGACAAACTCCCCAGCTCTGCTTTTTTGGTCGTTATCTAGTGTAGTTAGAATTGTAAATAGTAGTAACACCGGAACGCCAGAATTTCAAATTGATGTAGTAAGTAGTAATAGTACTATTATTTCCTCACGCTCGGTTATTGAATATGACGGCCTCTTTTTCTGGATAGGGACCGATCGGTTTTACGTCTATAACGGGATAGTACAAGCAATAGAAAAAGTAGGAAGCTTAAACTTTTTCTTTGATAATGTTGATATGAATCACCGCCAATTGATCTTTGGCGTGCGAAATACGCGGTGGGGAGAATTATGGTGGTACTACCCTGAAAAAGGGCAAGATCAAAACAATGTACGAAATACCCGCGCAATTATTTATAATAAAGACGAGAATACTTGGTATGATACGCCGATAGACAGAGATGCGGGTTATTTTTCACGTGATTTTGGTTTTATGACCACCTTTGGTCGAAACTTAAGTTCTGCTACGTCGGATACTTTTACTAACGAAAAAGCTCTGTGGCGTCATGAGATTGGAGTAAATGAGAGAATTGGAATACTAAGCACGCCAATACTATCGTATGTACTTACTCCAATAATTTCAGTTGCAGCATTTAATCCTAAAGATAATTTATCAGGTATTGACAGATTTATTGACCTTCGCAGTTTAGAGCCTGATATGGTAATGGATAATGATACTGATCGGATGGGTCTTAGAGTCTACACAGGACGTTACGCACAAAGTACAGAAAGCATTACACCTTTGCTGAGTTCCCCAGCCATTCCTTTTACTAGAAAAACCGAAAAGATAGATTTGCGCATTCAGGCAAGACATATAAGATTTAGATTCGAATCTAATAAAAATTTTAAGTTGGGAAATATTATGCTTTCTGTTAATATTGGAGATGGTAACTAAAATGCTTATTTGGCCCGAATATATAACACTTGAAAAATGGATAGGTAACCTGCAGGAAACTTATCCTAATGAATTTCTTCCTATATTACAAAATAGGGAAAAATGGCAAGAATGGGCAACTATTGCAGTATCTTCTGGGATATTTACACAAGTTGGGGTACCGCTTCCTCAGGGGCAAAAAAGCTGGCAAGAATGGGCAAAGTTGTTCTATAGGACGATGATAGTTCAACCAAATTTTGGTATAAGATAATAAAAAATTTACGGAGATACGGTAAATGAAAAGAATAGAAGATATGGACTTAGGTCCTACCTCTGAAATAGAAGGTGCAGCAATGGCAATTCCTACCGCTACAGAGAATATGGGAGACAACCCATTTTCGCCAGCTCCAGGTGGAGAGATGAGCGAAGAAGATAGTTTGCCACTTAATTATGATGAAGGCGGTATGGTAGAAGACGAGATGGAAATGCCTGAAGAGATGATGGTAGAAGAAGATGAGGGGGATGAAGATAATATGATGCCTTCACTTGCTGAGCTTATACGCCAGCAAGGAGAAGGAGAAGACACAGTACTTGCTCATATTACTCCACAAGAATCAGCGCTGCTTGCCCAGCTTTCTGATGGCGGTTCAATTAATCCTATTACAGGATTGCCGCAATTTGGTTTTTTTGGCAACTTGTTTTCTGCAGGAAAAAAACTATTTAGCGGTCTTGGTGGAAGAGCTGGAGTTGGTAATATCTTAGGAAATGTTGGTAACCTTGTTGGCGGGTTTGCAGGTAATACACAAAATAGAGGAGCGCAGCAAGCACTTGGTGGTTTTGGCGGAGCACTTGGTGGTTTTGGAAGAGGAATACAATCTGGTAGTGGAGGTCTTAATTCACTCTTGCAAGGAGCAGGACAAGGTGTATATGGCGGTTATCAAGGAGCTATGGGAATGCCAAGCTATTCTCCATTTAATGCCGGGAGCTTAGGGCGCGGTTTTGATGTGGCAGGCGGCGCATTTTCGCAAATTGGTAATAGATTCCCTAATAGATTCGGAAGCGCAATGAGTAGAGCTGGTGGAGCTATGCAAGGAGCCGGCGGAGCTCTTGGGAACTTGCCACAAAATACAAGGGCCTTTGGAGCTAATCAAGCAATGACCGGGCTTAAGGGGGGTCTAAGCGGTATGATGAATAGAGGACAGATGGGTAGTGGCCCTGCGCTACCTCCTGTGCCTATGGAAGGTAGATCAGGAGCGGCAGGAGGTATGAATATACCACCTCCACCAAGCTATATGCCACCATCTCCTCTAGGAGCTGCCGGCAACATACCGTCGGCACCGATGTATAAGCCACAAGGTAATAACTATAATCACCTTATGGGGAGATTACGCGGGGCTCTAGATAAGGCTTACGGTAGATAATAAACAAGAGGTTTTTTATGAAAAATAGAATTTCAGCTTCTAATTTACCTAGTCTAGCACAAGCAATAAGAAGCAAGGGGCAAGGGCACGATAAAGTCCTTGCTCATATTAATCCAGAAGAAGCACGTTTTTTAGAAAGAACACAAGGGGGGTCAATTAACCCTCATACGGGACTCCCGCAATATGGTCTTTTTTCTAATCCAAAAAAATGGTTTAAGTCAATAGCGGGCCCTACAGTTGGAACTATTGTTGGAAATATGTTATTACCTGGTGTTGGTGGAATAATTGGAGGTGCCCTTGGTGGCGCCGCTGGCTCTGCTGCAAGAGGGCGTCATGATATGCTTCAAGCTACACTTCGAGGAGCTGGAATTGGTACTGCTATTCCAGCTGTTGCTTCCTTAGCTGGAAGCGGTGCAAAAGCATTAGACGCAAAAGGTTTAGCAGCTTCTTTGTCTGGTTACGGAAGTCGTAATGCTATTTTACCTGCCCTTGGAATAGAAGACAAGAGAGCGCCTTTTATTAGTGGGCTTTCTCCTAGAGATGGTGTGCAGGCAAAAATTCCTGCTCCTGTTTTACAAGCAGCAAAGCAAGAAGCCGAAAAAAGCTTTTTAGAAACACTCAGTGCTAATACAAAAAACTTCTTAACAGAACCACGTAACTTACTTACTTTAGGAACTCTTGGAGTAGCACTAGCTAATCGCCCAAAAGCCCCAAGAGAAAAAAGTCCAGAACAACTTGCTGATGAGCAAAAACGATTAGATCGTAATTTGCGCCTTACTCCTGCAGAGCTCAGAGAACGAGAAAGATACTTAACCGAGCAAGTAAGAAGTACGCGAAGAGTACGCCGTAACAGATTCATGCCAGAAGAATATTTTAACGAACTTGAACCTCTATATGTAAAAAGCGCAAGCCCAGAAGAATACAAAAAAACAGGCAGATGGCTCAAATATTATTCTGACCCAGATTTTACTAAAAGAGTAACCCATAAAAAAGGCGGAGAGGTAAGTAGGGAGCATTACAGCGTAGCAGAGATGAATTACCCGAGCGGACAAGGTTATTTTTTAAGTGGAAGTACTGACGGCCAAGCTGATAATGTCCCGGCAATGCTTTCTGATGGCGAATATGTAATCCCAGCAGATGTTGTCGCTCATCTAGGAGATGGTAATAACAAAGCTGGAGCAAAAAAGTTAGATATGCTCCTTGAGAGAGTCAGAAAAACAAAAAATAGCAATGGGGCGTTGCCGCAAAAGAGTCGGCCGGTACTTAATTATTTAAGAGGTTAAACTATGAGTGATGAACACATTTATGTTTTAACTCATCCTATCACCGGTGTAAAAGGATATGCTAAGGGCTCAATAGCTAGAGACCATTATTACCGACAAGGATATAGACTGACCAGCGTCACACCTGGTGCTCCTACACCTGCTCCTACACGTGCTCCTACACGTGCTCCTACACGTGCTGCAAGAAGAAACACGACTTTAGATAGTCTCCTTAATAAAGCTTATAACAGCCTTGCTTCCAATAGATCAAGAGAATTGGGACTAAATTATGTACCCTACCAAGGGGATACGCTTAGTGCTATGCCTGAGCTGATCAGAAGAGCGCGGGAAAGAGTAAGAAGAAAGTTCAGTGGCGTGCCTTATAGCCGAGCACGCTCTCGGGTAGCAGCTCAAAGCACAAGCTTGCCCGAAGGGAATGCAGAACCTGCGCTCACTTACGGAATCCAGTCGCAAGTTGATTTTAATAAAAGACAAAGGAACGAACTCCGTAAGCAATTTAGAGGAAGATTAAAAGAACGCTTCCCAGAATCCGAAAAAAAAGAAGCCCAAAACATCTTACGTAGCTCTAGGGTTCTAGAGAGTGATATAAAAGATATAGAAGAGAATTTGCGCCCCTATGAAGAGAGACGTAAAAGCGTAGTAGGGGCATCAATACTTAGTTTGGGAAAAGGAAAGTTAGCAAAAAGAAAAATACTTACCTCTTTGCTTGAAAAATTTGGTCGTCAGCGAGCAGGAGTTCGTAACTTGGCCCTTGGAGCAGATAGAGCCGCGTTTGAAGACGAAAAAAATATAAATACAAGAAAAGCCGCGGCGTTGCAAACAATCCTTGATAACGCCAACCAAAAATTGCGTAATCCCGATCTTACTCCGGCACAAGAAAAGCTAATTGCGGCTGATGTAAATAAAGCTTTTCAAACTTATAAAACAGCTACGCCGATATTTAGGGGGGCGAAAGTAGCAGAAACAACTATGCCCATGACAAAGAGTTATAATTTACTTCAAAAATTAGTGGGAAATCCAAGTAGAAAGAACTACAAGGAACGTAAAGTTTTGCGAAAAACTCTTGCTGATTCTCCGGTCGGTCTTGCTACAGCGATAGGTCAGCTCCCTGATAGAGTAAGAAGCAAAATAGCAGAGCTTGAAGAGAGAGGACGCGATCGCTTGCGTAAGGATTTGGGTATAATTGCTGGCAAATATATAAGACTCGGACAACACAACTCGCCGATTCATCAAGAGGAAGCACTAGAACGTCAGCGTGAGATTGATAAAGAGTTGTTTACTCAAAGAAATAAAATTATTCAAAGTGTTTTACAAAAAAGTGCAGCATCTTCTATTATATCAGATATTCAAAAAACAAAACAATTGAATGTAGCAAATATTACTGATCAAGAAGAGTTTAAAAATAGGATTGCTAATATATATAATTTTAATCGTATGGGTTCAGATATTTGGGGAAACGTCCAGCGAGAAAATGAAGAAGCTTATAAGAATTATTTAAGAGAAATAAATAATCCTTATGGAATGAGCGGAGGATTGTATAATCAAAGAACTGGACTACCGGACTTAGCGCGGGTTATGGGCAATACTAACGTGCAGCTGGAGAATTTAGGGAATTTAGATACAGCATTTCGCGAAGTAGAAAAGCAAGCACCAACAACTGCACCAGCGCCAGCACCAACAAGATTGCAAAGGTAAGACGAACAAGCAAGACAAACCGAACAAGCAAGATTATCCAGTGTTTTACCAGACTGGAGTGCTTTTAACCCGCATAATTATTCTAATATATCTAGCCATGATTTAGCACAGAAGTTTTATAGATCACAACATCCAGATGTTGCAAGAAGAGCAAGAATTGATAGTGCTTTCCACAATAATATCGATGCTTTCCTTGGATATCCAAATCAAAACTTAGTCGTTAGAAGTTAAATAATAATATTTGTAAAAACAAAATGAATAGATTATTATATTGTCCAAAATCTAATTACCGTCTGAGTATATGCTATCATTTACCTAAAAATCCTGCTCTATAATTACCAGCACGTCTTTACGGAATAAAAATACCACCAGCAATAGGATATAAAAATGCACAAACATGGTGAAAAAAAATTTACTATCAACTATCTTATAGAAAAAAGTATTATTCTAATTAGTGTAATATTGATAGTAATAATAAGTGTCAAAGTATTGGGTCCTGATAATTTTTTTGAGGAATATGTAGAAAGTCATATCAAAAAAATTACGAATTATAATATAGACTTAACACCAGATTCTGATGAAACATTAATGTAAATGTAGGACAGAATACTATGAAGATAAGCCAGGAAGGAATAAAGTTAATAAAGGAATTTGAGGGCTTTAGCAAAGAACCTTATATATGCCCAGCAGAAAAACTTACTATTGGCTACGGGCACGTTGTAAAAAAATCTGAAGAACCTCTCGCTAAGTTCTGCAATATTTTCGAAGAAAAAGCAACGGAACTATTAAAACAAGACTTAAAAGCAATAGAAGCTTACTTAAATAACAACCTATATTTTTTTTTAAATAGCTATCAATTTGACGCTTTGTGTAGTTTGTTGTATAATTGGGGAATAAGAAATTTTAGTTGTTCAAAAGGCTTTAAAGCTTTAAAGGAGGGCGATAAAGCCCTTGCTGCAGAAGAATTTTTTAGTAGAGAAAAAGGCGTAGTTAATATTGCCGGAGAGTTTAGCGAAGGGCTTTATAGACGAAGACAAAAAGAATTGGAATTGTGGAATTATGTTTAAAAAAATAATTATTGGAATAAGTTTGTTACTTTTTAGCACAAGCGTTTTAGCTACTTCCGACTATTACTTAATAAAGTCAGTAAGCGCACCATGCAAAACAAGTCAAACGAAGAAAGCTACTATAGGTAAGTATCCTGTTGTATCTATTGGTGCCGGATATAGGTTTGCTGATCATTTTGCAGTAGAGCTAACAGTAGATCATCCTTTTATTGTCAAATATTCACTATCAGAAGATTCTTTTGAGTTTACTTCTAAAGAAAATAATTTAATAAAAATATCAAGAGGGAAAGATTTTAATACTAAAGTAACTAATTTAGGACTTTCTCTTGTATCAAATTATCCAATCAATGATAAGTTTTCTATTTTTGCAAATGGTGGGATTGGATCCACTTTTTTCAAGACAAAAGTAACTCCATTTATAACTCAAAATAAGTTTACCTTAAAACATTCTTCTACTTATACAAAGAATTATAACGCTTTTAGTTATAAAATAGGGGGAGGGGCGAGTTTTAATTTAGCTAATCATTTAACCGCAAATATTAGTTATAATTACGTTGATCTTGGTAAAAATAAGATCCCTTCTTTACCTAAAAGATATGACTTTCATTTAGCTTCTATTGGGATAAAAGTCGATCTATAAAATTGCCTACTTTTGCTTTTTTTGTTACAGTATATTATCAAGATCGTGTTTGTAGATACTTATTAACATTGGGTCTGGGGTGTCTAGCTTTAACAACATATTATAGGCGTTTGCGTAATACTTATGAGCATTATTATATTCCCCCAGTATAGCATAAGAATCTCCTACTCTATTTACCGCTGCTGCTGTT
>WLWH01001668.1_pt1 | contig 13908 bp, 7 predicted proteins | sample 6712741 | NCBI WGS metagenome assembly WLWH01 (sample SAMN12718694, study PRJNA515312) | sponge metagenome | isolation source: marine sponge | host: Mycale hentscheli | place: New Zealand: South Island, Marlborough, Capsize Point | collected 2003-05-01 | reverse complement strand
AGCTCAGATGGATATATTTGAGCAATATTTTTATGACTTAAACCAATTTAGCAGACTAAAAGGTAACAACACTGAGTATGCTGATATGGTAACTATATTAGAAGAAAAAATAAATATATTTAAAAAAAGAAACCAAGCTATTGCAATTATTAACCAGTATGGTGATGGAACTTTACCAAGTGATTTATACAGGCTTGGGACTGTTTTGAGGTTTGCTTTACCAAACGTAGCTGGATCAACAGCTGCTCAAATGGAAGAAGTGTCAGAGCAAGACTATATGTATTACAGCTCTTCTCCTTTGGCAGCACCTTCAAAATACCGACCGATATATATTCGAAACTCTGCTACAACAATAAAAATATACCCTTATTCAACAACTATAAATACTGGTTTAGATAAAAGTGCAGCTTTGTATTTTCAACAAACAGGTAAAAGTAGGTATAATGGACAAGACAATCAATTTTCTGCTGATGGTTTTATTGCAACACCTTCTGTTACACAAGCTAGTCCTGGTGATATAAACGTTTATATGCCAGCTGTAGCGGGTTCTCCATCAGCACCAATAAGCCAAATTAAAGTTGGTCAGGTTGTTACTGGTACAAATATAGTTACATCACCTGCTACCACAGTAAAAGGTTTTACTGCAGGAGCATCAACAACTTTAAATGCGGATGTATTAGTTAATGCCACAACATTTACGGTTGTTACTCCAGGAGCATCGGCTGGTACTATTGCAATAGGACAGTATATAAGTTTAGGTGCATTTCCTGGTGGTACAACTGTTGTTGGTGTTCAGGGAAATGTAGTCACAGTGAGCCAACCTGCTAGTGGAACCGCAAGTAGTGGTGACGCTGTAAGTTTTTTAAGCCATTTAACCTTATCACAACTACCTTCTGCACCTTTAACAACCTCAAATGACTTAAATTTTAACGAAGCAAACTCTTTTTCTTACATAGAAACTGGTCAAACTATAACTGGATCTGGTGTTCCATCTAATACAACTGTAGCTGCTATAAACGGCAATATTATTACATTGTCAAATGACTTTACTAGTGGTGGCAGGAAAACATTAACATTTGCATCTGATGATGTAAAGTGTAATTATGTAAGAAAACCTTTAAGTGTTTCTTGGAACTATACAGAGATAAACGGTGTTGCAATGTACAACTCAAGTAACTCAACGGACTTTGAGCTACATGAATCTGAAGAGACTGAATTGGTTTTTAAAATACTACAACTAGCCGGTATAGCTATGGAGAGTATGGACTTATACCAAGTAGCAGCGCAAGAAGAAGTAAGGAATATTCAACAAGAAAAAATATAATAAATGGGATTATTAAATCAAACTCAAAAAAACTACTATAGCACGGCGTCTCCAGATGTTTTTGGTGAATATCAATTTACATCTTTAGAAAATATAATAGATCAATTTATAATTGCTTATGTTGGAGAGCAAAAAGTAATATCTAAAGTTTCTAGAACTGACGTTGCTTTTCACGCTCAAAGAGCTTTACAAGAATTAAGCTTTGATACTTTTAAATCCACTAAATCACAAGAAATTATAATACCACCATCGCTAACAATGGTTTTACCACAGGACTATGTTAACTATGTAAAGGTAACATATACTGATAATGCTGGTATAGAACATATTGTATACCCAGTTTCTAAAACATCTAATCCTTTTAAAATAGTCCAAGATGCTAATGGTGTTTACCAATTTACTGGAGATAATCTAGAGACTTCAGATGACTCTAGAACTTGGGATAAATACAAAGTACACACGACTAACGAAACTAACAACAGTAGCGATCAATACGACGATGGTTTATATGATTTAAATGTTGGTCAAAGATATGGTCTAGACCCACAGTATGCACAGACTAATGGTTCTTTTTATATAGACGAGTTAAAAGGAAAAATACACTTTAGCTCTAGTTTCTCTGGAGTAACTGTAACTTTAAAATATATAAGTGATAGTTTAGGTACTGACGATGAAATGCAGGTGCATAAGTTTGCCGAAGAGGCTATGTACAAGTCTATAGCCTATGCTATTTTATCTACAAGTGCTAACATACAAGAATATATAGTTAGAAGATTTAAAAAAGAAAGGTTTGCAGCAATAAGAACTGCTAAACTAAGACTTTCAAATATAAAATTAGAAGAGATAAGCCAAATACTAAGGGGTAAATCCAAACAAATAAAACACTAGTATATGCCGGAAATTAAGAATACTTTTACGTCAGGGAAAATGAACAAAGACCTTGACGAGAGATTAGTGCCTAATGGTCAGTATAGAGATGCGATGAATGTAGAAGTTGCATCGTCTGATAGTGACACTGTAGGCGCTTTAACTAATTCTAAAGGTAACGTGGCAATGAATAGCACTGGTATTGCTGGTGCTGTTTGTGTAGGTTCTATTGTAGACACTGAAAACGATAGAATTATATGGTTTATATGTGGTGACACTACAAATGCTATTGTAGAATACAGCTTATTATCTAGCAATATATCACCTATACTTGTAGACACTACAAAAACTTTATTAGGTTTTAGAAAGAAAGTTTATATAACTGGTATAAACATACTTAATGGTACTTTATTCTGGACAGATAATGTTGGACAGCCTAAAAAAATAGATATTGAACAAATGAAGTCTGGTTTGGTTTCTATAATAAACGGTACAACTGGTACGATTGCTTCAATTGCGTTTAGTGATCCAAGCGTATGGGGTGATGGTAGTACAATACCTTTAGGTGGAACTTTCTCAGTACCACCAACAACCACAGTAGGTTTAACACCTAGTGATCTTAGGGTTATTGTAAATGGTGTTGAAGATACAAGTTTTACTTTAGGTGGTGCTGGTATAACTTTGACCAACACTCCAACAACTCCACTAAGCATATCAGTTGAATTAATTTCTACCCGCGCTATATTTACACAAAGAACTTTTTACATTGTAAACGGTTACAACAGGGAATACCCTAGGAAAAAAAATATTTTTGTCGCAAGGCGTTTTCCCTTAACAGCGCCTGACATGACACTTTCTAGTTCTGTTAGAGATGGTAATACTACAAACGCATCTGCTTACACACCATCTACATTTGTAGATGGAAATGAGCATTGGTGGCTTTATATAGATGACAATAGTATAACAAGAAAGAAACCGCCAGGTGTTAATAGTAAAGGTCCTTTTTACCAAAACCAAGACACAAACCCACCTACAAACATGCTAGTAGATGTTATTGGTGATCCTGTTATTGTAACTAGATTACAATTTAATAGCAGTGACTTCAAAGAAGATGATATAGTTGTCTTGACAGCACCCAATAACTCAAATGTTTTAGCGGATCAATTTACAGATCCTTTAAAAATAAGATTGTTACTTGGTGAAGAAGATAATACTGTATCACAAAAATTTGATATTACTATACTAAGCATAAGTGATAGTTTATTAGACCAAGAATCATTTAATAAAAACGGTGGTGGTAAAATTAGGTGGAGCGTAGACCTTGAGCAAGCTGAAGGTATTTATCAAAACGTTTTTCCAAGATTTGCTTACAGATGGAAGTATGCAGACGGCGCTTATTCAGCAATGTCTCCTTTTACTGAAGTTGCGTTTTTACCGAAAGCTAGTGGGTATGAATACGACTCAAAAGAAGGTAATAACATTGCAATGCAAAACGATGTTAGAAAAGTTACTCTTTCTAATTTTCAAGGAAAACTTGTAGACGTTGATGAGGTTGATATATTAGTTAAAAATTCCAACAGTAATAATGTTTATGTCGCCGACACTATACAAACAAACGCAACAGATATTGGTGATGTTGAAATAACACAAGAAAACATTTCTTCCTTACTACCTTCAAATCAATTATTAAGACATTTTGATAACGTACCTCTAAAAGCAAGAGCACAAGAAGTATCTGCTAATAGACTTATATATGGTAATTATTATCAGCAAAGAAATTTACCACAGTTTTTTGAAAAAAGAGTTTCTTTTAATTTTAGTGTAAGATCAAATGACATAACCAGCAAGTTTGCTAAGTCTGTAAAATCATTAAGAACGTATCAAGTTGGTGTTTCGTTTTTAGACGAGCTAGGTAGGCAAACACCAGTTTTCTCATCAGATAATTCTACAGTAAAGCTAGGGCAGATAAGTTCTAGCACTCAAAATTATTTAACAACAAACTTAAAATCATTTAAACCTTCCTGGGCAAAGCATTTAAAGTACTATATAAAAGAGAACTCCAACGAGTATTACAACATGGCTTTAGACAGGTACTACAACGACGAGATAGATGGAAATGTATGGTTGTCTTTTTCTTCTAATGAGACTAATAAAGTTGAAGTTGATGACTACATAGTACTTAAAAAAGCCCACGGGTCTAACAACCCTGTTCACGATGGTAGTGGAGACACTGTAAAGTATAAAGTTTTGGCTAAAGAAAGCATGGCTCCAGACTCTATAAAGTACAAGAAAGAATCACTTGGCAAGGTAAATGGTATAAAGTTTTCAAAGCAAGTACCTGGTAACTTAACCGACGGTTATCCTGAAAAAGGTTTTAACACTTTAAAAATACAAAAAATCGCTTTCTCAGATACTGAGCTTGAAGATGTTAACACATGGACAACAGCTAGTAATGAAAAGTTTCTAAAAATATCTTTAGCAACTAGTGGTAATGTAGAATCTAACTTTTACGAGGTTTCCAACGTTGTTCTAAAAACAGAGACTGTTAGTAGTGTTGATTACGAGTATTATGAATTTAATTTAAAAACGCCTTTTGGCGATGATATTAGCTTTGCAAGAACATACTATATACCACCCACGACAAATACTCAAAACAGTGATAACGCTAACAAACGTTTTTCTTTTGAATATTTTGAAAACGTTAACAAAGAAACAGCGTCTGAATTTAAGGGTAGATTTTTTATTAAAGTTAAAAGTGACAACAATTTAAAAAACTATGTATTAAATACGCAGAACTCTACTATTGGGGCTAATTATGTTTCTATGGCTCAAAACATGAGGTATATTAGAAATAATGGGGCTAATCCAGCAAGTTCTCCAAGCAACGTTACTATAGACAATAATGATTACGATCAAGATTATACCGACTGGCCTTCAACACTTACAGATTTTGATCCACCAATAAGTAGTGATACAAATAAAATGCAGTATTGGGCTGTAGATGAAGGTTATTATTACGAAGAGGGTATTACAGCTACACAGTCTCATGGAAGCTCAGGATCTGAAGGTGGTTTTCAACTGGGTAAACAAATGGTTGCTTTTAGATTTTGTGGGAGAATACCATCTTTTTTAAGTAAAGGTATTGGTTGGACATATGACAACTACAAGTTCTACGATGTTTTAGATCAAAGTGATTTTAACCCAAACACATACAGCTTTTTCCAAAAAATGGCTAAAGGTGTTGGTTTAAGATTTAGATGGTACCACGATCCAGGTGTTATATATGAGGTTATAGAATCAACAATAATACCTGTTAAAAACTTTGATAGCACAGATAATACTAACGCTAGTGGTCTTGAAGCTGTAAATGGTGTTGTTTTTAAATTTAAACTAAACAAGCAAGTAGCAAAAGGTATCGTGCCAGATGGTACTACGCAAGCAAACACTGTTGGAATGAATGTTTTAAGCGACCACCCTACAAACACTGGCTCAGATAACACTAAAGTTTTTGAAATAATAGAGACTTTGCCAAATGACAAGTCTTTCTTTACTGAAAACCCAGCTGTATTTGAAGTTGAACCAAAAGAAGATCCTGTAGATTTAAACTTATTTTACGAAACTTCAAGGTCTATACTAATACCAAAAGTTGGTTACTACATATCTTGCCCTTCTAATAATGACTTTGTTAATTCAACTATAGATTCTGCAACAGAAGATACTTTAACCTTAACAAAAGTATCAGACACAAACGCTCTTATACCAGCTGGTACTATAGTTACAATACACGATGGTCCTGTGTATCAATCAAACTTGGTTGGATATAATTTTGCACAAGATTTTGTTTTAGCAGAAGATATGCCAGTTGGAACAAACATTGTTAAACTAAGACAAGTGCAGCTAGACTGGTCTAATTGTTTTGCTTTTGGTAATGGTGTAGAGTCTAATAGAATAAAAGATGACTTTAATGCTCCTATTATGGACAAAGGACCTAAAGTTTCTTCAACTTTTTCTGGAACATATAAACAAGAACATTTAAAAACAGGTTTAATTTACTCTGGTATATTTGTAACTAAAGATGGTATTAATAACTCTAATCAGTTTATTCAAGCTGAAAAAATAACAAAACAACTTAACCCTGAATACGGGTCTATACAAAAGCTATTTACAAGAAATACTAACATGGTTACTTTTTGTGAAGACAAAACGTTAAAAGTTTTAGTAGATAAAAACGCTTTGTTTAATGCTGATGGTAACCCACAGCTGTTATCAACTGACAGTGTGTTAGGGCAAGTTATACCTTTTGCTGGTGATTTTGGCATATCTAAAAACCCAGAAAGCTTTGCCAACTATGGTTATAGAGTTTATTATACAGATAGAAAAAAAGGAGCTGTTTTAAGATTGTCTGGTGATGGTATAACAAACATTGCTGAAAAAGGTATGTTAAACTACTTTAAAACAAGCATGAGAGACGCTGAAACGCTTTTAGGTAGTTATGATGAAACTAAAGACGTTTACAACTTAACGTTAAAATACCCACAAGCAGCTGGAGACACAACGGTTAGTTTTACAGAAAGGGTAAATGGTTGGACTAGTTTTAAATCTTTTATACCTGAGGCTGGTTGCTCTTTAAATAATGGTTACTACACAATGTATGATGGTGAAATTTGGAAACATGGTGTTAATGAATTAAGAAATACATATTATAACACTTTTACAGCATCTAAAGTTAAACTAGTATTTAACACTGAGTTTTCTTCTGTCAAAACTTTTAAAACATTAAACTACGAGGGCACAACTTCTAGAATTTACAGCACAGTATCTGGGCAAGAAGATCAAGTTGCTACTAATGGTTGGTATAACAACACTATCACAACAGATTTAGATTCTGGAACAATACCATACTTTTTAGATAAAGAAAACAAATGGTTTAACTATATACAGGGTAGTTCAACTGGAACAACTACTAATGATATTTCTGAAAGGGCATTTCAAGGTTTAGGTTTTGCTAGTGCTGTTGGGTCAACAAGTGCGTATCATGAGCTAGTTTTAAATGGTATTTTAACAGACAACTCTTTAGATTACCAACCACTATATGACTGGGTTGGTGGAACTGGTTTACCAAACGGAACCAAAACTACAACAACAAATCAAACTGGCGCTATACCAGACCAAGTGTTTACAATAGAACCTAAAGTAGTAAATGGTATTAAATACGTTATAGCAGAAGCAGACTTTTCTTTACAAGGAACACCTACTGGTATAAGTGGAATAGTTTTTGCAGACACAACAAGCGCATATGCTATTAACAACAATGTAACAGCAACAATATCTTTTAGCACTAACATGCCTTCTAACGATGATACTCGTTCTTTCACTGTAATTGGAAACGCTAATCCACAAGTCTTATAAATAAACAAACAAAATGGGAACAATAGTAAGTAAAATAACAAACTGTACTGAAACAACAACAGCTATTGACGCTACTTTAAGCAACAATAACACAACGTTTACAGTAACTGGTTTTCCAGGGCAAACAAAAAGACTTTTTAAAAAGCAATTTACAGCTATAGCTAATCATGTTTTTAGTAGTGAACCAACCGTTGATTTTAGTGACACAAGTTTTCCTCAGAATTACACTATAACAAACGTAGATACTGGGTCTATAGCTGGTGGTGATCTTACGGTTAGAGAAACTACAATTAGGTATTTATTTCCGTATGAACCAGTTGATGAAGAAGCTGAAGAATCTATATTTTTTAACACATTAGGGTCAGCTAATTTTCCACCTTCTACAGGTAAAATATATTCTTATGGTTTTGATGAGTCTGATATAAGCAGCAATGGAGGTGTTAAAACATTAAAAGTAATTGGTGATCCTGCTGCTACCCTAACTGTAAATGCTAAAATTTCTGGAGGAGCAGATATTGAATTAACTACCGCTGTTGTTGAATCAAACGTTAGTAGTTCTACATCTATACCACTACAAGTTTCAAACTCTAGCATACATGTTGGAATGGCTGTTTCTGGAAGTGGTGTGGCTGATTGTACGGTTGTATCGGTAACAGGCGCTAGTATAGTTTTAAGCCTAGCACAAACATTAACCGCAAATACTGTTTTAACTTTTAAAGGTCCTTTTACAGCTACTATTGGTAGTAATGGAGTGTTTAGTATACCTATTTCTTTTCCCGCAACATCTACTAATTTAACCTACAACGTTGTACTTACTCAAATAGCCGCAGGTTCTTTTATAAGTCCTTTATTATCACCAACAACTTTAGTGGTAAAGCAATACAAGCCTACAGTTATTACTTTTGCAATTACAGATAACAACCCACCAGCGTCAGGTTCATTTACATTAAGTTCTAATAGCTTTACAGACTCTGGCCAAACTAATAGAAACAACTCTATACTACTTTCATACGAACCAACTGAAATATCATTTACAGCATCGACATCAGCTGCTGGTTACAGTATAATTTTAGGTGCTCAAGAGTTTACAACACAGAGGTGGAGTTCTTTAACCGCAGCAACAGGAAGGTATATAACTTTAGCTGGTGGTACTTCTGTGGCTTTTAGTGATTTTTCAATAGTTATAGACAATAGTCAGAACACAAAAACTGCGACCGTTAGTTGCGTTGCAACAGTTTTGTTTCATGGAATATCAGACCAAACTACAAATTTAAATATTAACGATATATTAACAACACAACAATAGTATGCCAGATATAGTATATACTTTTTCAAACTCTATAAACACTTCCCTTCAGTCAAAACCTAGTAACGTTGCTACTGGTGCTGAAACTGGTGCTTATGACAATGTGTATTTTACTAGGATTTCCAGTGGTAAACAACTAGGGTCTGTAAAACTTATAGGCTCTTGTATAGATATAACACAAGGTCAAAACAAAATAACAGTTGATGCTAGTGCAAACATACCTTTACCAGATGTTGGTGATTATTTATTTTTTGCTAAAAATACAAATATAAATACACCTGGTATAATGGGTTACTATGCAGAGGTAGAAATGATAAACGATTCAACAGAACAAGCAGAGCTTTTTACAGTTAGTTCAGAGGTTAATGAAAGTAGTAAATAATGAGTAAAAAGTGTAATTATAATATAAATAAACAATAAATATGACTGGAACAGAATTAATGGCTATCCAAGCTGGTGCTAGCATACTATCAGGTATATTTGGTGGTAAGCGTAGACGTAGAGCACAAAGAGAAGCTAAAGCTGCTAGAGATGAGATGAGAGCTAAATATGAAGCTCTAGATACTAGTAACTTATATGCTGATATGGAAAATCCATACGAAGACTTAACTGTAAACCTGCAACAAGCGGAGTTTATGAGAGAACAACAACAACAGCAACAAGCTAATTTATTATCAGGGCTTCAACAAGCTGCTGGTGGTAGTGGTATTGGTGGTTTGGCTCAAGCTGTAGCCGGTCAAGGTATAGTGGCGTCACAACAAGCTGCAGCATCAATAGGTCAGCAAGAAGCAATGAATAAAAGATTAATGGCTCAAGCAGAGAGTAGAATACAAGCTTTAGAAGCACAAGGAGCTACACAAGCTAGACAATTAGAAGCTGATAAAACAGCAACACTATTTGGTATTGAATCACAAAGGTTAGCTGAGGCCAATAGAGCAAGAGCACAAGCTAGACAAGCTATTGCTGGTGGTATAGGTAGTTTAGCAATGATGGGTATTGGAGGTCAATTTAAAGGTATGTTTGGAGGAGCAACTCCAGCCGCAACAGGTGCTTTTGGAGCACCAAGTTTACAAATGGGTACTGTGCAAGGTTTAAATTATTTACCAACACAACAAAACTTTTTATCGCCAGGTTTTGGTAATTTTAATATTAGCCAGCAAACCGGCATTTTTAATCCAATGAAATATGAAAATATGAATTTAAATTTAAACGGGTAATGGCAGCAAATCAAGCATTAATACAAGCATCAAGAGGTACAGGTGAGCAATTCATAGATTATGGAGCTGCTTTACAACCTGTAGTAAAAGGTATGATGAGAGAGTTAGAAATAGCTGATGACAAAATGGCTAGCTTTGTAAACTCTTTACCACCTGGCGCAAACATAGAAAAACTACCAGAAGGCATGAGATCTGAGGTGGAAAGATATTTAAGAGATTCAAAAGACGAATATGCACAAGCTGCTGAAATAGCTTCTAAGTTAAACCCAAAAGACATTGGTTACAGAGAAGCTGTTGATAAAATGAACAGTATAAAAACTGGGTTTATGAATTTAAATAAAAACCTAGAAGCTCATTTAGCCAATAGGGTTGAATTTATTCAAGATAAAGATGATTTATCAAGCTCTTTAAGTCTAAATGATAATACATTTTTAACTAGTGTTTACGCTGGTGATTACGAAGGGTTAAAAGTAACTGGTGGTGAATTAGAGTTTTTAGATAAATCAACAAATGAATATAAAAGAAACTCAGAGTTTCCACAGTATTCACTAACAGACGCTATAGGTGCTAACAAAATAACTGACTTGCGTTTTAGTGCGCGTAAAGATGGTTTGCAAGGTATTGTTGACACTGATGGTTATGAAATGGGTGTTAGTAATTTGTTTAAAGAATTAGGCGCTCAAGGTGTTATTGACATGGCTTTTGATGGCCTTGACAATGCCGCAGGTAATTTTGTTGATACTGAAATTAGAAACTCTAATGAATTTAAAAACTTATCAGACGAGCAGTGGGCGGTTGAAAGAGAAAAATTAAAAACAAAAGAAGGTTTTTCTAATTATTTTGTTCCTTTTCAACAGCATGTAGGTAGGTTGGTTAATAATGGAGCTATGGAGGGTAAAGCTATTCGCGATAAAAACCAAAAAGATTTGTTAGCTAGAACTAGTAAAAAAATTGATGGTGTTGAAGGTAAAGAGGTTTACGGTACTTGGAGAAAACCATCGACATTAATAGATATGGCTACTGAAATAGCTGAAGGTAAAAACGCGAACAATGAGTTTATCACTGGTTTTGACAATAGAATTTACTGGCCACAAGATGATGGTACTTTTAAAGAAGGAGATTCAAACGCGCCTTACTCGGGAAAAGACGAAGTTATTCGTAGTAAAAACTGGTTATATTCAGAATTTAAAATACCATTAAGCTTAAGAAAACAAAAATCCAAAAATACGTCAACTAGTGGTTTTGATTTTAATGCAGGTTTAAACGCAGACACTACTAACACAAATATAGACATACCAATCCCAACTTATAACACTCCAAAAACATAAACTATATGTTTGAATTAAATGGATCAACAACAACGCTTGATGAACTAAAAAGCTTTGCTGAACAAAATAACATCGACTTTGATACTTACATGAGTGATATGAAAGCTTCTGGTATGGTTGAAGTTAAAACTGATCCTGAAGCTTTAGCTATGAAATCTTTTTACGAAGCTGGTGTTCCTGGTTTTGCAAAAACTGGTATGACAATAGTTAATGTTGTGAAAGCTCTACCACAACTACTAGTTGATTCCAAAGAGAGGAAAAAGACAGCTGAATACATGGCTAACAGGATTGATAATATACCAGAAACTTTACAAAGCGCTTTGTACTCTGCACAGTCCGCAGCAGTAGATCTATACACAGCTGATATTGATGGTATACCTGGTTACGGTAATGAAAAACAACAAGAGTTAAGAGAACAAGCTGAGAAAAAAATTATAAGTAATTACGATAAAATACAAAAACTAGATTTTAAAGAAACTGGAAAAGGTATTGTTGCTGGAGCAACGTCAGGTTCTGCTTCTGATCTTTTAGCTGGTGTTTTTGGAGCTGGTATTAGTATGGCTGAAACAGCAATTCCCGCTGTTTTAACTTTTGGCGCTTCATTACCAGTTCAAGTTGCAGCGCCTATGTACACAGCTTATAACGAGGCAAAAGCAAAACAAATATATGGTGATGACCCAGAAGCTTTACAAAAATTAGTAAATAACAACCAAACAGAAATAGCTATACCGCTAGCGCTTGGTACTATAGCTACAGGTCTAGAATATGTGGGTTTAAAAGGAGTCACTAAGTACATACAATCCGTCCCAGGTAAAGGAACGCAGCTAGCAAAGTTACTTTGGACTGGTAGCGGTGAAGGTTTTACAGAAGTTGCTCAACTAGGTACCGAAAAGCTAAATGAGGGTTTAGGTCTAGGAAAATCTGTGAAAGAAGCCTCTATAGACTCTTGGGATGCTATGACTAGTGATGAAGGTTTAGAAATGTGGTTAAATGGATTTTTAGGTGCTGGACAAATGAGCGTTGCTAGTAGAGCTGTTAATAGAGCTTTAAGAAGTAATAATGCTAGTGTCAAAGAGTTAAATGAAAAAATAGATAATCTTTCTAGTTTAAATAATAAAAAATATAACACGAGAAACAAAGAAGTTAAGGAAAGTATCGACTTAGACATTAAAGACGCAGAGCAAGATCTTAAAAATTATATACAAGAAAAAAGAAAAATAAGCGAAATACTTAACGAAGATCAAAAACAATCTTTAATAAATATTATAAATAAAAAAGATAATATAAAGTTTAAAGCTGAATCTTTAAAAAAGCAATTAAACGATGGTGTAATTAGCAGTGGTGAATTTGGTTATGCTATTAGAGGTTTAAATAATCAAGATAAAAAGCTAAGCGAGAATATAGAATTAATTAATGAAACTGCTAAAGAACAATTGCTACAAACATCGTTGGAAGCTACTAAAGAAAAATCCGAAAAACTAGGTTTAGAACAAATAGAGCTTTCTCAAGAAGAATTTACTAAGCAGTTTCCCGACGATGCTAGTTCTGATGGTGCTATTGTAGGTAATAAAATTTATATAAATAGAGACGTTGCTAGAGAAACAGGCGCTATTGGTGTTGGATCTCACGAGCTATTACATGGTATTATAGGTAATTCATACAATAAGCTTGAAACAGAAGAAAAAATAAAGCTTAATACAGAGTTTTTAAACTTACTAGGCTCAAAAGAAAAACAAGCCATATTAAGTAGGTTGGCTAGTAGTTACGGTATAACCGGTAATAAAGTTTTTGAAACTGAAGAGTTGTTTACAGCATTTTCAGACGCTATAGTAGACGGTGGCTTGCCTTTTAACGAAGGTGTTTTTGGTAAAATTAAAAATACTATCCACAAGGTGTTAAATAAGTTTGGCTATCAAAAAGAGTTTGAAAGCGCTAGACAGACGTATAACTTTTTAAAAGATTATTCTAAAAATAAAATGTTAGTTACTACTATATTAAAAAATGTATTTCAATGGTGATGATTTAGAAGGCGATACTGGAATAATGTATTGTATTATTTCGCAACTAAAATTAAAATCTGGAACAGCAAGAAAAAAATTATGCTCTGAAGGGGCTTCTGTATTATACGGTCAAACCTTTAGAGGATTCCTAAAATATGATAAAAATGGAAAAAAAGTATTAAGAAAAAGAATATCAAAAAGATTATTTGAAACTACATTAAAAACAGACTATCCAGAACTCTCTGAAGTTTTCGAAGAATATAGAGATTTACATTTTCCAGATTTTAAATTCAATAATGTTATGATTAATAAGAATTACCCAGTTCCAAGACATAAAGATGCTTCTAATGTTGGTAAAAGTGTTTTATTAACTTTTGGTGATTATACTGGTGGTGAAACTAAAATAGAGTTTGGATGCGATATGTGTATCAATACAAATTGTAATCCTTGTATTTTC
>WLWH01001666.1_pt1 | contig 13916 bp, 10 predicted proteins | sample 6712741 | NCBI WGS metagenome assembly WLWH01 (sample SAMN12718694, study PRJNA515312) | sponge metagenome | isolation source: marine sponge | host: Mycale hentscheli | place: New Zealand: South Island, Marlborough, Capsize Point | collected 2003-05-01 | reverse complement strand
CACTAATATCAACTAACATTGGATCATTTGGATAATCGGTTGTTGTTCCATCATAAGTTGAGCTAGCTCCTGATTTCCATCTTGGCCAATTATCACTATTATTACCACGCCCTACATCAAAAAGAGGAAATCCCCAAATCCATCCTAATTGTCTCCCTTCTGCATCATTAGTCCCGTTTGCATCATAATTATTATAAAATCTATAATTTTCATTGGTGTTTACATTTGCATCAACCCCAGGAACAGTTGTAGTCATAAGATCTCCATTATTTCTATAATACAATACATATGTTCGCAAAGTAACTGTTGGTAATTTATTTCTTTCCTTTGTTATTTCAACAAACTCTTTATTATTTGCAATTTGTGCTCTTCTCTTAATAAATTTAAATATGTTATTTGTTTTATATTGACTTGGAGGTTTTAAAGCAAATCCATTAATTCCATTAAATGATATCACAGACATCTTATTTTATATAAAAGTATAAAATAAAATTTATATATTATCGAAACAACCCTCCATTACTAATTGCCCGTGCATATCTCATATTTCTAGATCCTACATTAGGTCTTGAAACATTTACTGATTTTTTTCTATTACTACAATACGGGTCTACTCTACATTCTACACAAACTTCATTACAATATGTGCTCTGTGCTAAAACAGTTGGAGCAGCAGAAAATGTATATATAGATTGTACTTCTACACATATTTTACAACAACCTAAAGGTAACTCTAATGTAAATGTAGGATTATTATAAACCAAAAATGTTCTGTTATTGTTTAATCTAACTCTCCAATATGCAAGAGTTGCTACTCCGGTTCCAGCTACATTATCTAATTCAGTAGCTGTAATTTTATCCCATGAAAAAATAGCCTTAATACTAATTGCTGTATTTTTTTTAATATAACCTAGTCCAGTAGGTACTGGCCAATTAACTGCAAGGCTTCCACTTGGCATATATGTAATTAATATATATATTAATATTCTGCATCCAAATCATAATGATATATTCTAGGAACAGAAGGATTATCACCTATAGGTGAATTTGTATCAATATATGATATATCAGTAGTTAATGGATGAGCAATGAAATCTAGCGTCCCACTTTGATTCGACTTTCTAGTAAGTTTATAATTTTTGGGTATAGGATACCCGTCTATATTATATTTATCTATTCCTGGAGGACTCCATGTCAAATGAACATAACTAATATCATTTGTAGTTATTTCATCCAATTTATTGTATGCAGTTATACGAAAATTTTTAGGTATATGTTCAGGAATAAAATTAGACAAAGTAAGTTGATTTGAAAATTTACTATATAAAACAACACCATTTTGTGCGTCTCCATATGCACTTCTAACTCTAATATTATAAGAGCCTGGATAATAACTAGTACCAGAAGGATCTATAAATGTATCACCTTCTACAGGATAAATATTATAACTAACATCGGTTCTATTAGCAGTTATATTCGAAAGAGATAAATCAAATATAGTAGTATTGAATGGTGTGGTTGGAACAACTTTTCCATTTGTTATACTTGATAATAAACTAGAATTCAATATTAAACTATTACCATTACTAGAAATATCAGCAGCTTTTAATTCAATTTCTAAATTTGGTAAATTAGAATCTCTAGAAATATCTGTATTTAAAATTGTTAATACATCGTTAACAGCATATCCACTACCTTCATTAACAACAGTTAGATTTTGTATACTTGTAGCTGTTTTTACAATATTTACTTTTGCACCATTCGAATCTTGATAAAATGTTATGTCCTTAAATGTTCCTCCTTTATTTATATCCCAATTAATAGTAATAGTATCATCTATATAAGTTGCATTGTTTAAAATAGGCGGTTGTAAATAATTGTAATAAGTAAATACATTATTTGGATTATACTCTATTGTTTGAAGTTGACTAGTTGATGGAGTATAATCACTAACAACAGTATTGTTTTGATAATCTACTTGTATTTGTGCATTATAAGTTGCATCAGGTTGTATGTGATTATTTAATAATGGAAATGAAACTTGCCGTATTTCTCCTCCTCCTCCTATTACTCCATTATAAGGGTCTGTATATGAGAATTCTCCATAATGTGTTGTACTTCCATCATCACGAATTTCTTGCCAAGATATATCCCAAGTCACCTCTGTATTACTACTAATATCATGTGATATTGTCCAAATCAAATTTAAACTAGCGTCATTAGATGTATGTACTAATCTAGGATTTTCTGGCAGCCCATTAGGAATTTGTTGTGAAACAATATAACTACTTTGTTTATCTCTCGCCAATGAATAACACTTAATTTTATATTGATAAAAAGTATTCAATGACAAATCAGTATCTGCAAATTGCATAAACTTTACAGAAGACAAATCATTTGTTTTACTTATTGGATTGTATGGTCCTGTCCATTGTTGCCCGGATAAATCTCCCCAACCATCAATTTCTCGTAGAACACCGGATAAATCACTATAAAAATTTGAAAAACTAATATCAACAGCCCAATTATTTGAAAGATCTAAATAACTTTTTTCAATATCATATGAATAAACTGTTTGAACATCAGGAATTCCATTGAAACTATCAACAAAAGGGTCCCAAGATACTATATTTGTAAATAAAGTATTATCTATTTTTAATTTATTAATTTGTGGTTGAGGAGACGGAATCTCAATTTCTATACTTTGATTGGAATACCAACCATAACCATATTTATTCCATAATCTTGCTCTAAATATATATTTTGATCCTGCCGCTAAATTAGGAAGAAATTGTGTATAAGCTTGATTATTAGTAGTGGTAATTGATTCCCATACAGATGATGAACTACTCGGATTTCTTTTTTGTTCATAATAAACATAGATACCTAGTTGTTGAAAATTTAATCTTTCTTTAAATTCATCCGGTTTTAAAATAAGAACTTCGTTAATTTTATAATTAATATTTATTGTAGCAGCATATAAATTTGTTAATGATTGTGTAACTGTTACAAATGGTTGAAAAGGTATCTTGCCTAATTTATAAAATCCAGAATAATTGTTACTATCATTTATATTTAACTCAGGAATAAAGGGTAAATTTACTAATGCATAACTACAATCATAATCCGTAAAACTATCCCATCTTTGTGAATAAAAAGGATTATATCTATTTAAGGATGGATCTACTATAGAAAGATTAATTCTTTGCCATTTATTAATCAATTCACTATCTCTTAAATATAAAGATGGTTCTATTGCATTATTTGGAATAAAACTATTATTATTATGCACTAATGAATCAAAAGTCCAGAATTTTTGTTTATATTTGTAATAATCATTTGTAGAATCTTCATCGTCTATATATACTTTTATAGTATTTCCTCCACCATCTCTCCATATTACAGGTTTTCCATCATTATCTGGAACTTGGACATTCCAAAACTTTTCAGTAGAATTTAAACTAGGGTCCCAAGTAATAGATTTTAAACGATTTGAATCTATAGGAGAAAAAGATAAATCATATTCACTATTATTATATGCTAATGTTAATCCTGGAATACCATTCCAAGGTTCATTAGAAGTTTGGATATACATACCAGAATTGTCATAAATATAATTTCCTCCGTCGTTAATTTGATTTTTTTCAACATAAGAACCCCATGATCCTCGTGGATAATTAGTATTAGATAAACTTATACGGTCAGTATTTAATTTAAGGTCCCATACTTCTCCGCCATCTTTTGTTGTAAAACAAAAACTATCTGTTGTTACAATTCCAAAATTTAAACCATCTTTATTTGTAGTATAACTACCACCAAAAGAAAATGTATTAAATGATTCATTTTTTATTTTATCAACAGTTATATCGGTAGGTATAATATCTCCACTTAAATCGGTTATTGCATTATTTTCTGGTTTTAATATATTATTTGTAATAACATTATATGAATAATCAAGCGTATTGTTTGAATAGTCAATTTGATTACCTCTTATTAATATATCTTTATAAGATGGAGCAAAAGCACCATAATCATAATAATCCATAAAATTATTAGAAGGAACGGTAAATGTAAACGACCCAGGTCCTGCTCCTCCACCCAATGTTCCTGAACCTAAAACATTATTAGTTACAGTATCTCTAACTGTAAGATATCCGCCGTGCCATCCATCACCATAAGTATCATACATTAATATAGTATAACTTCCTTCTGGAAACCATAATGTTCTATTATAAGGTGCTCCGGCTGGTCCAATACTAGACGAAGCGTATGACCCTCCATAACCAGATGTTTGTAATATAACTGTATTATTAGAATCTAATATTTGCCACCATATTTCATATAGCCAAGGAGTTCCTGATGGAAAATTAATATTTATTTCGCTGCCTTTTTCTGTTTCAAGAGTATAATCATAACTTTTAGTTCCAATCCATAAATGGAAATCGTTTGATGATTGATCCGTCAAAAAAGGTGATTTTGAAATATCTGCTATACAAATATTATTTATATCTAATTTTCTTCCTTGTGTAGGAGCGAACTCTCCCCATGTATTTGCTACTCCGGTTCCATCTTTTCTACCATATGGAAGATTTGTAAAGTCAACAGTATACCAGTTTACACCTAATGGATTAATTCCTGGTTGACCTTGAAAATCATAATCATTAGTGTATTGTAATAAATAGTTTTCTCCACAAATATATACCCATCTTCCACCACTAGGATCTTTATATGTTTTTATATCTAATAGTGATTCTCCACTTATTCCCAAATTATAACTATCGTTTTTAATCCAACTTAATCCACCATCTCCTGAGGTAAATACTACAGGTAAAATATCATTATCTAATGTCCCAAAAGTAGTATATCCTATTGCCCATAAATCATAATAATTACTATTTACTTTTTTTTCTTTAAAACGATCAAATGCTGTAATATATTGACCTGGATGTGATGCCTGTTGAGAAACTGTTTGATTTAAAACTCTTTGATAATAATAAATATCATTTAACATAACCTCTTTATATTGCGAACTACCACTTATATCCCCGACATTCAATGCATTTACTGCATTTACAACTTGATATATATTTCCACTTGGTTCAATCTGTAAACCCTCATTATTAGAAATATCAAAAAAACTAGAAAATGGTGTCGAAGAACAATCCCTTAAAATCTCTCCATTTCTAGATAAATCAAAAACAGGAACATTAGAAATATCGGTTGCATAAACACTAACTCTTTGTATTTCTCCATTCCACACATTACTTGATGAATGACTGTCGCTTCCTATAGAGATATAACCATCTTTTATGTTAAATCCTCCGTTTGTAACTACATTTCTACGACAGTATTTTACTTCTGGTACAATACCGCCGTTGTACGTTGCGTTCCCAGGGAGAATAACATTCGGGTTGTCTAAACTTTTAATAGTAATTTCAATATAGGAATTACTTTTGTTATAATAGAATTCATATCTATATGATTCATTTATGTTTGGTATGAAAAATCCTGCATTTCTCTCCCAGTTGCTCCTCATTGGCTCAAACCCTTCCGCATCAGGAGGCGTCCCACTAATATCCCTTCTAAGATATTGAAATGGTGCACTGGCATATGTATCATTTCCATCTGCTTGTTCTGCTTCCTCTTGTCCCTTAATTCCCATAAAAATAGAACCACTTGTATCAAAATACACATCATTGTCCTCCCCGAATCTAACTGGATATTTATCTAGTCCACATACAAAACCACCTTCCCCTATTAATGAACCTAAACAAAATAATGTATTTCTTATTGGACTTTCAAATGTTCCAAGAGAATCATTTGTTAATTTTGCATCAATAACAATATATAATTTATCTATTTCATTAAATCTATAATTAACTGCTCCATTCCAACCAGATGAATTTTTATTTATATAACCTAAATCATTCAATCTACCACCTAATGGATTAGTATATGGTTTTGCCATTAATAATGGCGAAGTTCTACCAACTAACAGATTTTCACTTGTATCATATCTTCTAAAATCTCTACTAAATAAACATAATGATTGTGATAAATCCCAGTAAACCTCTACTGAAGCTCTACTCATGTCTATTGTTTTACCATAACTATGTAATCCTAGATAATTCAAACTACTATCTACTTTGGTAATATCTATAATATTATCACTATCTGTCCAATAACTTACACAATAATATTCACTATTTGGTCCTTTTGGATCTTGAAAAACAATATGATTTGAATTATCAAATGGAGAGATTTTTAAACTAATGGGTTGGTTATTACTCATGTCTATATAAGCACCACTTAAATCATCAATATTATTTGTTCCAAAATCTTTTACAAGTGTATGTTCCCAATGGTCATTAATTGTTGGATTAGTCCTATCAGCACTTATTAAATGTATTGCCAAGTTATTATTTGGATTATCCTCTGTACCTCTTCTACCAAAAAACGCTATTCTAGGATATCCATCTTTGTCAATATCCATAGAAGGATATAATCCATATCCGCCTCCGTTGCCAAGAATATTAACCTTATTCGTATCATTGTAATTTGTTCTAGTTGGTGGACTGCTTGGGGTTATGTTGATGAAGTTACTATTTTGAGTATATGCAACTTCGATCATACCTCCAAAATTATCATCTAGAGGCGGTTGTTTATTTGTATTATAATAACAAACATATAAATTACTACTAGCATCTTCAGGGGTAGGAATAACATTATTGGTATTATTAGGTTCTTGAAATACCTTTATTTTACAATATTTTGCTATCCTATTAGCATTATTTGGAGGAAAGTTTATAATATCTATATCATTAATACTATTATAGCTAACATCATAAGGAGCTCGTCCAACTACTATATTACTTGACGCATCAGAACAAGCAACAAAATAAGGTTTTGAATAAATATAATTGAAATTTTCATTTATAGCATTTCTCGAAACATCAATATCGATATCAACAAAAACATTACTAATATCTTCTGTTCCAGAAGGATCTGCATAATTTGTAAAATGATCAATAACATTATATGAAAAATCAAAATAATCTACTGTTCTATTTTTTCTACCTAAATATACATTACCAGAAGTATCCGCATTACCAGATGTATCAACCCATATTAAAAAGTTGCCCTTATAGTAATCTGATTGTTGATTCATTGGATTACCAGAAGCATCAGGTGTTGCATTATTATTAGCATCTAACCAAACATATTTGGGTGATGCGGATGAAAAATAATAATTTGATGAACGAAAAGTATTACCAACTAAATTATCTCCTACACCACCATAAGGACCTGTTGTTAAGTATAACCCTGTAGTAGTTGGATTAACTATATTACTATCAGTAAAAAAATTATTTAATACTCCAGGATTTTCCCCACCTATAGTGGTTTGATTCATAAAATGCCATAAATCAGGAACACCTGTTCCTACCTCATTTATCCCAGGATATTGAGAAGATAAAACATTATTATTAATTCCAGGATCTTGAGAAATAGCAAAAAAATATAAAAATTGATTTGCCCAAGGAAACGCTGCATATCCAGGACCCAATATAGGATTTAGTATTTGATTTCTATCAAGCAATATATCAGAATATCCTCTTGTATCATAAATATTTCCCGATGAATCTCCTTGTTTAATATATGATTGTAGTTGAGGTTCTGAAAACATATGCCATGGACCTGCGTGAGCGATTGAATCTTCATTATTATTATATTGTAAAGTATAAAATCCTGTAATTTCTACACCAGAATAATCATTTGTGCTTACATAATTTCCACTTATTTCATTCATATGATATGTTCCCCCATAAAAGGGGCTATTAAAATTATTTACTTCTGTATTACTTACATCAAATATTGTTCTATCTCTTGCAGAATTTATTATCACTTGTTTATAATTTGATTGTCTACTAACAGAAGAAAACATATTACCACTTACATCGTTATAAAATACACGGAATATTCCTTCGTCTGTAATATTAGTTCTAATTACTTGTCCTGCTAGACATTCTTTCTTTTTATAAATAACTCTAGGTGTAAAAGACATATTATAATAAAAAAATATATTATAATATGAGATTTTCGTTAAATAATTAATTTTTCCAGCGATTTCCACAATTTAAACATGTAATAAATGTTGTCATAGGTTCATCAGCACTTCTTGTTTGAAGTTGATAATAAGTGCACTGTCGTTTTTGACATTTATAACATTTGAATTCATCAGTCGCAGCAGACATATCTACTTGTGTCAAATTCTTATCTCTTTTTATCTTTTCTGCAACCATTTCTTTCCATATTTTAGGATTCATTTCTTGATGGGTCATAAATGCTAATGTTTTTGCGGATATTTTATTTTTTTTTAACTTGTATAATAAATCTTTGTTATATGTTGATATCTTAGGATTTATATTATTATAAATACTTCTAAATCTATTAAGATATAGTTGAACAAAATATTTATTATCCCATTTTCTTACAATTTTTCTATTTTTTGATTCTTTGATAGCAAAATTAAATACAGCTTTTTCTAGATTTGTAGATTGTTTATTATTTTTTACAAAAGAATTAATTTTCTTCTGTATATTTTCGCGAAATTCCTTGGGGTTCTGAATTATATAAGACATTATTTAATAAAGTAAATCTATTTTTATATCATTTTCAATTTTGTTAATCGCTATCTACATAACTTTCCTCACTCAATTCTGAACCTAATTCATCACTATCATATTCTTCTTCTTCATCATCATAGTCTTCTTCTTCTTCTTCATCATCATCATCAATTTCACTATCATGACCCATACCATCTTCTTCTTCTGCATCATCTGCATCATCTGTAGAACTATGTGCTTCTTCTTCGTCTTCATTTGGAACATAATCATCATCCTCTACATCATCATCAGATACAACAAACCCATCTTCTTTAGAATAACCTTGTTTAGTTTGTAAATGTTCAGGGATTTCTTCTTCTTCGCTATAACTGTCTTCTTCTCCCAAATCCTCAAAGCCACCAAATAATTTTTCATATAATTTATTCCATTCTTCTAATTTAAAATCTTCTACTGTTTCATTGGTTAGTTCTTGATAACAATGTTTAACTAATAAAAGAGTTCCATAATATAAATCTTTATCAACAGGGGGAGGTAAATCATATTTATTTTCACTATTTGCTCGTCCTTTATCTTTTGCATATAATGAAACAAAATAATCATCCATCTTCCAAGTTGATCTTTTAGAAAAATTATCATTTTTTCTAAAATTACATTTCTTAAATAACATATCTTTGTTGAAATCTTTTACATCACTAGATTTCAAGGTGCAGCCTTTATCTACAATGATCACTTTTACCATTTGTATTGATTTTGTCAAATCGGTTTAAATAGTTTGCAAAATATATTATAAATGAATAAGTTTTATATTCCTGAAATTTCAATAAGAGATATTAGAAATACGATTGATATATTATCAAAATTTGAAAATAAATATAATAAATCTATTAGCAAGCATAGTATTATTTTATCTCATAATGGATATTATAAATATGATAAAGATAAATTAATAAAGTATAAATTTGTTGAAAAGGAAAGTAAAATTACAGAGAATTTTTTTAAAAATTATACACTCATTGAACTTAATTGTTATGAAAAGAAAATAGGAGAAGTTTTTCAAATACCATATGAAAATAGTAATATAATATTGGAAAAAATTAAATTTAATGTTGGTAAAAGTTCAAATTATATAGTATTTGAAAAAATCAGTAATAAAATAGTGGATGTTTATTTCTTATCAAATAAAAAAATAAATGAAAAATGTAAATTTTTTACAGAAGATGTAAGTTCATTTATAGAAATGTTAAATATATAAATAATATATACTATGTTTTTTTGGATTATCCAACAAACAATAATCTCAATAGTATTGATTATAAGTGTTCATTATATTTACATATTCTTTAAAAATAATCTAACTGTACCAAAAACAAAAGATTTAGTAAATAAACCTACTGAACAATATAAAAAAATATATAGCTCTATAAGTAAGAGTAAAGAAAATACAAAAGAAATGAAAGCTGAATTAAAAAATTATCTAAAAACACTTTCTTCTTCAAAAAATAATACAGTGACTAAACCACAATCAAAAATACAAACTGCTGAAAATGTATTTTCTTCTAGCAACTATACATCTTATTAAATGAATATAGAGAAATAAAGAATATATTTATAAATGAGACTCACTGTAAATGAACAAAGAGATTTATTAAAACAGTTCCCAAAATTCGAACTTTCTTATGAAAAGAAATTACATAAAAAAGTTCACAGTGATATATGCTTAACCATACCAAAAGGTAAAAAATTTTTCGCATGGTTCAAAACATATAAAAGAAATAATTATTGTTTTTTATTACAAATAGATAAAAGACATAATTCTATTGAGAATATTACAATAAATGTATGCTGTTTTGATAAAATATTATGTAGTGGTAAAGGAACAGTATTATATGGTACTATATTTAATATAGGTAAAAATAAATTTTTCAATATTGAAAATGTGTATTTTTCTAGAGGAAATAATTTTACATTTACAAATCAATACAAAAAGATTAGTGAAATGTATAATTTAATGAATAAATATATCAAACAGGTAACATATTTGAAACATACAATCAATTTTGGTTTACCTATTATTGCAAAAAATCCATATGATTTAAAAAAACAATTAAGTGATATACCTTATAATATATATTGTATACAATATAGATTACTATATAATAATAAGCCTTTTTTGAATGAATTTATCAAGATAGATCAAACAATATATAAAATATTTTTACTGAAACCAACAATCATCAATGATATTTATGAATTATATTATAAAAATGGAGAGAAATTAGAAAAATATAAGACTGCTTGTATTCCTGATTATAAAACAAGCGTAATGATGAATTCGATATTTAGGACAATAAAAGAAAATATCAATTTAGATTTGTTAGAAGAGAGTGATGATGAAGAAGAGTTTGAAAATATTAATTTAGATAAATTTGTAGATTTAGAAAAAGAAATAAAAATGAAATGCGTTTTTATGAGTAAATTCGATTCATGGAAACCTATTGAAATATCAAATAATAATATTTCTCCGCGTAGAGAAATTATTTGTTATAAAAAAAAATAATACAGATTATATATATAATGAGTTTAGTAAATAAAACAAACAGTCAATTTATTCAACCTAGAATCGACAATAGAAAAGGCGTTGTTTGTGGTGGACAGAATGGCGGTGGCTACGGAGCAACTTCTGAATCTTTAGCTGCATCTGCAACATCTGGACTTGGAAAAGGATATGTAACACCAAGTGTTCATTATAACAGTTGTGACAAACAAAGTGGAGGTGGTCATAATTATGATGCAGACGTTGAAGGATTTAGTTATGGATACACTAAAGAAGGCGCGGGCATTGCTGGACAATTAAGAGGAAGTTATGCCCCTATTAATGTAAATAAAAAAACTAATATGTGTGGTGGCAAAAAACGAAGAAGAAAATCTAAAAAGAAAAGAAAACGCAGAAGAAAGAATAAGACTAGAAAATCTCGCAGAAAGAAACGCACTAAAAGAAGAAGAAAAAAGAGAAAATCTCGTGGAGGAAAACGCAAAACTAAACGCAGAACAAAAAGAGGAGGATCTTGCAATAGATTCAAAAGATTAAACAGAAGACAAAGAGGTGGTAAATATAAACAATTTGGAAGTAATGTAGCAAATACACCAAGTCATTCAACTCCTATGCCTTCATCATTGCCTTGGTCAACTGGACCAGGAAGTTTTGCTCGTCAAATAAATTGCACTGATAACTATAACCACTACAAAAATTAATTATTATATAAATATTTTTTAAATACTTATCTAATCAGTTATAAGACACATTCCTTGCAACAATTTATCTTCATTTTTTTTTGATGATTTACTAAAAGCCTTTTTTATTTTATTAACAGGATCAAAGATTGTTTCCCAATCACCATTTTGATATCCTTGCATATTTGTTTGTTCTATCTTAAATTTTGATTTTCTATAAAATGTTTTCCTTTTTGCAAAATGCCGTTGGAATAATATATGCGGATCCACTATATCAACAACTATTGCTTGTTTATGTTTTTGCCTTAAAATACGACCTACAGATTGTCTTACATCAACCTTTGGAGTTGCCATAATTAAAGTTGTAAGAGTTTTTATATCTAATCCTTCTTCTGCCATTGCGTATGTTGCTATAATAACTTTTTTACCTTCGCTTATTTTTAAATCTTTTTCTTTCATTCCTCCAACATAATATCCTACAGTAGCTATAGTTCTATGTCTTATTGCATCATGTAAATACTTTAATAATTTTTTTTGATGCCCTAAAATCATTATTTGTTGATCTTTGTTTTCTTTTAATAAATCAGCCAATACTTTTAATATAAATTCACTTCTTCTATTGAATTCACATATCTTTTTTATCATACCAGTATAGTTTATCTGACCCCTGAAGTTTAATTGAACCTTATTAAAATCTTCATCCATAGTCTCATAATTTATTACTTTTACCAATACATTATCTTCTCCTTTTCTTTCTATTTTGCATACAACATCTCCTAAAAACCATTTTATAACCTTAGTCAAACCATCCTTTCTTTTGATAGTTGCAGATAAACCCAAAGCATATTTTGTAACGACCTTATAAAATGCTCTACTAAATACTTCCGCTCCTAAGTGATGCACTTCATCTACTACCATAAATCCATATTCTTTAAACATATCCTTAGGATAATCTTTCATACTTAAACTTTGTAACATACAAATTACTATATCCTTATCTTCAGTATCTATAGTTTTCCCTTGTATTTTTCCTACTTTTGCATCAGGTAAGAATTGTTCTATTCTTTCAACCCATTGTCTTAATAAGAATTCTTTATGAACAATTATCAATGTTTTTAATTTTATTCTTGATATTATATTTAATGCTAGACATGTTTTACCAAATCCTGTATGAAGAGCCAAAAGACCGCTATTTTTTTTCTGTATATGCTTCATATATTTATCTACCACAGGTTTTTGTTTTGGTCTTAGTTCTCCTTTAAAGTTTACATTAATTTTTTTTCCTTCGTCTATAAGCTCATCATCAGGTTCCCCATAAACTTCCATACCATAAAATCTAGGAACATATAATTTACTTTTTGATTCTCTATATACAGGAAATGGTTGTGGTTTAATTAATGAACTTTTAGGAACATAAGGTTTAACATTTAGCTCTTTTCTTAACATTTGTTGTTCTTCAACACTTATGTTTTCCTTATATATTGTATATCCCTTATATCCAATGTATGTAGCAATATCATCATCTGCCATATATTATAATTAGTACATACTTATTTAGATAGTTTTTTTTCAATTTTACGCATAATAAAAAATATATTATTATGATATATGGAAAAGTTTTTAAAATCTCTAATGAAAGACAAACACCATCTAGTTTTAACTGCGTTATTAAGTGTATTTATCTTATTTGATATTAAAGTTCCACTTGTTCTTGCTGATTTAGTAGACAATCCTATCGGTAAAATTGTTGTTGCTGTATTATCACTTTGCTTATTATCTGTAAATGCCCTAGCAGGTGTCGTTGGATTAATTGCAGCTTATGTTTTAATACAAAGATCTGGTGACGCAACTGGAACTATTGCAACTCAAAATTATTTACCAAATGAAGAAAAAAAATCTACACACTTATCTGCTATGAATCAATTTCCTGTTACTGTTGAAGAAGAAGTTATTAGTAAAATGCTTCCATCTACAAATCAAAGAGATTTAACAACACCTGAATTCAAACCTGTGTTAGATGATAATCATGATGCTGCCGCCTCTAAATAAATATAATTCATA